>Ga0307998_1001018_pt1 | contig 15302 bp, 16 predicted proteins | sample Davwhametageno37_FD_203147 | JGI IMG/M metagenome (GOLD analysis project Ga0307998, IMG submission 203147) | Marine microbial communities from Davis Island wharf, Antarctic Ocean - #37 | ecosystem: Environmental > Aquatic > Marine > Unclassified | place: Antarctic Ocean: Davis Island wharf... | reverse complement strand
TTAAAACAGAGAATTATAACTTATTTCATTAACAGTGCTTTCATTAAGAGCAACGTTCAAGTATAATTCCTTCCTTTTTAGCAATCAGATTAGGATTTGTTATGTACGCAGTCATTAAAACAGGTGGTAAACAATACAGAGTCACAGAAGGTGAGACTCTAAAAATTGAGAAGCTTGAAATAGAGCCTGGAAAGAAAGTAACCTTTGATGAGGTGCTAATGGTCGCTGATGGCGATAAAGTCCAAGTAGGGGCGCCGCATGTTGCTAAAGCAAGCGTTGAAGCTAAAGTAATCTCTCAAGGCAAAGGAAAAAAAGTACACATTTTAAAATTCAGACGTCGTAAGCACTCTATGAAGCAGCAAGGACATCGTCAGCTCTTTACAGAAATTCAAATTGATAAAATTAAGGCATAAGGGGTAATCTATGGCACATAAAAAAGCAGGCGGTAGTACTAATAACGGTAGAGATTCAGAATCTAAAAGACTTGGTGTGAAGCGTTTTGGCGGCCAAGTAGTGTTAGCTGGAAATATTCTAGTTCGCCAAAGAGGCACGAAATTTCATCCAGGCACTAACGTTAAAAAAGGTAAAGACGATACTTTATTTGCAGTTGCGGACGGAAAAGTGCAGTTTGAAAAGAAAGGTAAATTTAATCGTCAATACGTTTCAATTCAGTCAGCTTAGTAATCTATCTGTACTTATTTTAAAAAGCGCCTTCTGGCGCTTTTTTGTTATTAATCTCATTTATAATTAGTATTTATATGAAATATTCAATCGTTTTTCCAGGCCAAGGTTCTCAATCTCTAGGCATGATGTCTGATCTTCGAAGTAATTTCTCAGTTGTTAATGAGATTTTTCAAGAGGCAAGTGATGCAATCAATGTAGATCTATGGAAGATCGTTAATGAGGATCAAGAGTTATTAAGCCTTACAGAGAACACTCAGCCAGTAATGCTCGCAGCCGGATATGCTACTTATAAAGTTTTAGCTAGTGAAGTTAATTTATCGCCTACCTCGATTGCTGGACACAGCCTAGGTGAATATACGGCTCTTGTAGCTTCTGGCTCTTTAAGTTTTTTTGATGCAGCTCAATTAGTGAGAAAAAGGGCCGAGCTAATGCAGGCAGCTGTCCCTAATGGTTCCGGCTCTATGGCCGCTATACTCGGACTTGATGACATAAGCGTTAATGAAATATGCCTTAAAGCCAGTGATAAAGGCGTTGTTGAGGCTGTGAATTTCAATTCACCAGGGCAAGTTGTCATTGCTGGTAAAAAACGCTCAGTAGCTCATGCATGCGAGTTAATGAAAAAAGCTGGAGCAAAACGTGCATTGATTCTTCCAGTCAGCGTCCCATCTCACTGCTCTCTTATGAAAGACGCCGCAATGGATTTTAAGAGTTCAGTTGATAATATTAATTTTCAAATGGGGAGCGAAAAAGTCCTCCATAATGTTGATGCAGATTATTCAAGTAATATTGATGAGATAAAATTGAAATTAGTTGAACAGCTTTATAAGCCAGTTCTTTGGACATCAATAGTTCAAAAAATGAAAGAATCAGGCGTAGAAAAATTGATTGAGGCTGGCCCTGGTAAAGTGTTAGCTGGACTTACAAGGCGCATTGATAAGTCTTTGAGTGGTTCGGCTATAATAGACTTGACTTCATTAAAATCTACAATTGAGGAGATATCAAATGCTTAACGAAAAATTAGTATTAGTTACTGGTGCAAGTAGGGGCATAGGCCAAGCAATAGCTTTGACTTTAGGTAAATCTGGTGCTACAGTTATTGGAACGGCAACGAGTGAAGAGGGTGCCAATAAGATATCTAAAATATTTACTGAAAACAATATCCTTGGTAAAGGCATGATGCTGAATGTAACCGATAATGAACAAATTTCAGAGCTATTAAAGAGTATCACTGCAGAATACGGATCTGTAGATATTTTGGTTAATAATGCTGGAATTACGAGAGACAATATCTTAGTTCGAATGAAGGAGGATGAGTGGGATGATATTATAAATACCAACCTTTCTTCTGTCTATAGGATGTCAAAGGCTGTTCTACGGGGTATGATTAAAAAAAGGTCTGGACGAATTATCTCTATTACTTCAGTTGTCGGCGCTATGGGGAACGCAGGCCAGTCAAACTATGCTGCTGCAAAGGCTGGGATTATGGGCTTTACTAAATCGTTGGCGAGAGAAGTTGGCGTTAGAGGTATTACCGTTAATGCAATAGCCCCTGGCTTTATACAAACAGATATGACTGATAAGCTTCCCGAAGACCAAAAAGTAGCACTAGCCTCTCAGATTCCTATGGCCAGATTAGGAACAGTTGACGAAATAGCTCAGTCGGTATTGTTTCTTGCTAGTGAGAGCGGTTCATATATTACAGCCCAAACATTGCATGTTAACGGCGGCATGTATACAGTTTAATAAATTAAAAGAAAGTTTTTCTTATAAGTTAAAAAATTATCTTCGTAATTTAAAAAATGCATGAAGTATCTCACTACAATCATGTTGTAAGACGCCTCCAGTAATATTTATTTGATGTTTAAAACAATTTAAGTTTCTTAAATCTGTGAATGATCCACATACTCCTGTTTTGGGATCATGAGCTCCATAGACAATACGCTCAATTCTAGCATGTACCATCGCTCCAAAACACATTGCACATGGTTCTAGTGTTACATACAGTGAGGTGTTAGTTAGTCGATAGTTTGCTAGTTTTTTTCCTGCAATCCTTAACAATTGAATTTCAGCGTGAGCCGTGGGGTCATTTGTTGATATTGGTTGGTTGTGGGCTTTTGCAACAAGAAGCCCGTTTTTAACTAAGACTGCTCCTACCGGAACCTCACCATGCTCTTCAGCTTTTTTGGCTTGTTCGAGTGCAAGAGCCATCCATTTTTCATCTTCATTCATAGGTCGATTTTAACAAAGAGTTAATTACCTTATAGCCAGTTTCCTGCTGAGGCAAGTTTGAAGGCAATAGCAAACATAATTAATGCTATTAGGCCGTCCAGAATTCTCCAAGACGATGGGCGCCGCATTATTGGTTCTAATAGCTTCGCGCCATAAGCAAGGCTGAAGAAAAAAACAAAGCTAGACAGGCAGGCGCCTAGAGCAAATGCAATTCTATAATATCCAAAAAACTGTTGAGATATAGATCCAATAAGAACCATGGTGTCAAGATATACATGTGGGTTTGCAAAAGTTAATATTGCAGCAATTGATAAAGTTGGTATTAGTCCTTCTGATTTTGACGATTCAATTTCAACCATTATGTTAGCTTTAAAGACTGCTTTTAATCTGAGAATTCCATAACCAGTCAACCAAAGAGCAGAAAATCCAAAGAGGAAATTCGATATCTGGTTAATGATATTATTTAGGAAAAATGATATGCCTGCTACACCCATACTAATGAGTAGTGCATCAGCAAGCGCACAAAACAAAGCCACATAAAAAACGTGCTGGCCAAGAATGCCCTGCCTTAAAACAAAAGAATTTTGGGCTCCTATAGCAACAATTAAAGAGAGTCCAAGAAAAAAACCTGTTAAAAAAGCTGACATCATGATGGGTAATTAAGTTTGATAGAATTAAGACTAAGCTTTGTACAAAGATTCAAAATGCATTTCCCTGTCATTTTTTAGCATTCCAATAGTCTTATACATAAATTTCTGTCTATTCTTGTTTCAAAAACCCATATACAAACAGTATCCTTACTGTGATAAATGGCTTTTAATTCGTCATCAATGTCGCATATTTCTTGAGGTATTTCTGTCTTAATACAAATCATTGATTTTAATATAATTTTAAGGTTATTCCCACTCAATAAAAACACCTTTATAACCTATTGATTTAAATGTACAAACTGAAAAGTTTGTATCAACTTTGTACCAAATTGAGTAGTGTGGTATAAATAGGTTAAATTCATTTCTATTGATAATCTTATTACTTTAGGAGGGAGATTTACTTTATATTGGAAAATAATAGGTTAGACTTACGCCCTATTTTAAAAGAACCTCAAATATAGGAGAAAGAAAATGAAGAAAATACTAGTAATAATATTATTAACTTTTACAACATTCGCTGCCGCTGATGAAGGTAAGTACATAATGATTCCAGCGGATGGATCGAATGCCCGTGTTTGGGTTTTCAATACAGAAAATGGAGATATAAAGCAGTGCTATTTTCAAGGTGGTGCGAGAGTTATGTGTACTAGTTGGAGAAAAAACGATGAAGACAATATCTATAAAGACTAACTAAAGTAGAAGGAAAATGGATAGTGAAACTTTAGACATACTTAAAAAGATATAAAATGGGACGTGAGGCACTCAGCAGTTGTAATTAATTATTGCTGGGTTGTTTTGCTAATATTTCTTGTTCTATTTTTTAAACTTTAATCTACTAGTCTAATAGTCTTTTGATTAAGGGTTTCTAAATCCATGTAAGTTATTGATATTCATAGAATTATTCCCACTCAATGGTCGCAGGGGGTTTCCCTGAAATATCATACACAACCCTAGAGACTCTAGAAATTTCATTCATGATTCGATTGGAGACGTGGTCTAAGAAGTCATATGGAAGTCTTGCCCAGCGTGCGGTCATAAAGTCAATCGTCTCAACAGCACGAAGCGCTATGACATAATCGTATCTTCTTTCATCACCCGTAACGCCTACTGATTTAACTGGAAGGAAGACTGCAAATGCCTGGTCAACTTTATTGTATAGATCGTGATTATTAAGTTCCTCCATGAAAATATGGTCAGCTTGCCTTAAGATATCAGCGTACTCTTTTTTTACGTGACCAAGAATTCTAACGCCAAGACCAGGTCCAGGGAATGGGTGGCGGTAGAGCATTTTTTTTGTAATCCCAAGTCTTACTCCAATCTCTCTCACTTCATCTTTAAATAATTCTTTTAGTGGCTCAACCAATTCAAAGTGCATATCATCTGGTAATCCGCCAACATTATGATGAGATTTGATAACTTTCGCTTTTCCCGAAGCCGCACCTGCCGACTCAATTACATCTGGGTAAATGGTGCCTTGTGCTAAAAATTTAATGTCTTTAAGTTTTTGTGATTCTTGATTAAATATTTCAATAAAGGCCCTGCCTATAATTTTTCTTTTTAATTCTGGGTCACTTTCATCACAGAGTTGATCATAGAAATATTCTTGTGCATTAGCCCTAATAACCTTGACACCAAGATTTTGAGAGAAAGTTTTCATGACTTCATCACCCTCATTGAGCCTTAACAAGCCATTGTCTACAAACACACAAGTCAGTTGGTCACCGATAGCCTTATCGAGAAGCATTGCAACGACCGAGGAGTCAACACCGCCTGAGAGACCTAAGAGAACTTTTTTATCACCTACTTGAGATTTTATTTTTTTCAACAAATCATCAATAATGTTATCTGTTGTCCATTTTTTTTCACATTGACAGACCGTAGTAATAAACCTTTCTATAATTTGAGTTCCTTGCTTTGTATGGGTTACCTCAGGGTGAAATTGAAGTCCGAAGTAGTTTTTGTTGTTGTTTGCAAAGCCAGCAATAGGGCAATTATCAGTTGATGCAATTAACTCGAAACCTTCCGGTAATTTTGTAACTTCTATCCCATGGCTCATCCAAACATCTAAAAGGCCATGTCCCTCTGAATTAATTTCATCCTCAATATCAACTAAAAGTCTAGAATGATTTCTGGCGCGAATCTTTGCAAAACCAAATTCTGCTTTTTTAGCGCTTCTGGCCTCACCTCCAAGCTGAACTGCCATAGTCTGCATGCCATAACAAATTCCCAGAATTGGTATATTTAAGTCAAATACAATATTAGGGGCTCTGGCTGAATCAATTTTGCTGACTGTGTCGGGACCACCTGAGAGAATAATTCCATTAGGGTTAAATTTTTCAATAAAATGGGGGTTGACATCGTATGGAACTAATTCGCAATAAACGCCAATTTCTCTTACTCGCCTTGCAATGAGTTGAGTATATTGTGATCCAAAATCAAGTATTAAGATTTTATTATGATGAATGTTTGGCATAAAAATGTATATTTGAAAAAAACCAACTAAATAATTAGTTATATTTTAATGAAAATAAGAGATCGCTACATTACTAAAACACTTTTAACCTACACATTAATTGTTCTGGTGGCTTGGGTTAGTATCTACAGTTTTTTTAACTTTTTAGCAGAGCTAAATAGTGTGGGAAAGTCGGAGTATACAATCCTGTCGGCCTTTACTTATATTGTTCTTCAATTGCCTGAGGTTGCATACAGGCAAGCATCACCAATAATATTGTTGGGTTGTATTTTAGGTATGGGGCATTTAGCAACAACAGGGCAGCTTCTTATTTTCCGGGTATCCGGGGCTTCTATATTAAAAATTACACTACTGGCTTTAAAAAATTCTCTAATTTTTGTCCTTTTTTTCATCTTTATAGGAGAATTTTTAGCCCCAATTTCAAGTGGTTTTGCTGAAAGTAGTCGGTCTAGTGCTTTTGGAAATTCTGTTGTGGCTATCAGTCAAGAGGGTTTTTGGATAAGAGATGGCGATAACTTTATTAATGTTAAAAAAAATATCGATGGTACATTGTTTAGTGGAATTACAGTAATTGAGGTTAACTCATCGAATAAGATTGAAAGAGTTATTAAATCAGAAAATGCTCTATTTGATGGCAATTCTTTAGATATGAGTGGCAGTAAAATTTTTTCTATTGATGAGTCAAGCACTATTGAAGGGATTTCTCTAAAAGACCGAAATTCATATGATAAAACTGTTTCATTTGATCAGGATTTGATAGATAGTTTAGAAAAAGAGCCTGAAGACCTTTCAACTTTGACTCTTTTTAAGCAGATTCGATTTTTGTCTGATAATAAATTACGTTCAGGAATTTTTGAGGTGGAGCTCTATAAGCGTTTGATTCAACCTGTAACTCTTATTGCAATGATCTTGCTTGCAATGTTATTCATCTTTGGATCTTCAAGGGATATAACCCTAGGGAGAAAAATATTTTTTGGAGTAACGCTTGGGTTATCATTTGAAATGCTGTCAAGAGTTGCTAGCGCAATGGCACTAGGCTTGGACTTTAACCCTTTGTTGAGCTCTATATTACCCTCTATAATTGTAATGGTTGTTTCATTAGTATTTTTAATTCAAAAATCCATGAGCTAATTATATGACTCAAGCCGACTCAAAAATCGCCAAGCAAAAACTGAAAATACCAAATAGATTTGATGTTATTCTTCTTAATGATGACTTCACTTCTATGGAGTTTGTAGTGGATGTATTGAGGCGATTCTTTCAAAAAGAGTTTTTAGCTGCTGAGGCAATTATGCTTAAAATTCATATTGATGGAGAGGCAGTATGCGGAACTTATTCATACGACGTTGCCCAAACAAAAGTTTCACAAGTCATTGAATATTCAAGAAAGAATGATCAACCGCTGATGTCTGTTTTACGGGAAGTGATTTTATAAATGCTTAAGGTTTAGGTCTAGTCAAGTGATAAAATTTCTCTATTATTAATATCCAATTTAAAAATCTATTATGTTTATTAAATCAATTGATTCATTAGACGAAGGGCTAAATATTTTTTGGAGTGATAACTCATCCAGCTGTTACCCTTGGTTTTGGCTTAGAGATCACAGTGAAAGTGTAGAGGATCTTCATCCAGATACCAAGCAGCGCCAGATTGATTCGTTCAGTAAACTCCTTAATAATAATATTAGTAAAGTTTGGGTTGATGAGGCATCAGAAAGTGTCTATGTTAAATGGACCGATCAATCACAAAGCTGCCTTTCTTTTAGTCTTTTAAAATCTATGTCAGACCCGAGCCTCCCTCAATCAAATGCAATAAAGTTGGCAAAAATTTGGAATACGCCTTCAGAGATTAACGCGTTTCCTGAAATGTCCTTTGAAGAAGTTATGGGTGATGGCGGGATAAGAACTTGGCTGACTCATATTCAAAGAATTGGTTTTGTTATTGTAAATGGAGCGCCAGCAACTTCAGATGCTACAGAGGAGCTTATGGAGCGAATGGCTTACGTTAGAAATTCTATTTTTGGGGGATTTTCTGTTTGGGATAATAAATTAGAAAATCCTGATGATACGGCTTTTACATCACTAGCTATTGAGCCACATTCAGATGGAACGTATGTTCATGATGCGCCAGGACTTCAAACCTTGCACTGCTTAAAGAGAGATTCTATTGGTGGTGAAAACCAATTAATTGATGGCCTTGCAATTGCTGAAAAGATGAGACATGAGCATGCTGAGGCATTTAATATTCTGTGCAATGTTAATATTCCTGGTCGCTACATCAAGTCTGATACATATTTAGAGGCACATCGACCTTTATTTCGGGTCAATGATAATGGTGACGTTATTCAAGTAAGCTTTAATAATCATGACCGCGCGCCCTTTAGGCTTGAAAATGAACAAATGGCTAATTTTTATGATGCTTACAAGATATTCCATAATCTAGCAAACGACAGGAGCCGCCAATTTGAGTTTATGCTTGAACCAGGAAAAGTTTTAACGTTTGATAATTGGAGGCTCCTTCATGCGCGCTCATCTCTGACGGGTTATCGTCAGCTTTGTGGTGGCTACCATAACAGGGAAGATTTTGAAAGTAAATTGAGATCTATCTAACTATCTATTTAAGATTAATTTGAATTTTATTTTGATTCAAATTGCCTACAGTGATGTTAAAATTAAGGATTAATTAAGTTAATAACAAAAACAGTATTTTATGATTGAGCAAGGATTACAGCAAGAGATTAATATGGTGATGACTGAGGCTAGAAATCGTCGCCTTGAGTTTGTAACGGTGGAGCATTTATTATTAGCCCTACTTAATATGGATGAAGTTATTACATTTCTTCGAGGTAAGCGAGTAAATATCGATGAACTTCGTGCTGAACTTGATCAATATATTGACTCACACACACCTATTATCTCTGAAGATGCTGAAATAGATATTGTTCCAACAGTTGGATTTCAAAGAGTTCTTCAAAGGAGTGTTTATCAGGCGCAGTCTGCTCAAAAAAATTCTGTTAACGCCATGAATGTCTTTGTTAGTATTTTTTCTGAAAAAGAATCGCACGCTGTCTACATGCTTAAATTAAATAACATTTCCAGGTTGGATGTTATGGAGGGAATTTCTTCCCATTTAGCTGATAATCCAGTTGAAAAAACAGAAAAAGTTGAAGGTGACAAGCAAGCTAAGCCATCTTCTCTTGAATCTTTCACAACTAATTTATGTGAAAAAGCTAGACTTGGTGAAATTGATCCTCTTCTTGGCAGAGAAGAGGAAGTTCTCAGAACAGTACAAATTTTGTCAAGACGACGCAAAAATAATCCATTACTTGTTGGTCAAGCTGGTGTTGGTAAGACTGCAATTGCTCAAGGTTTAGCTAAGAGAATTGTAGATGGGCAGGTCCCTGAAATTCTAAAAAAGACAACTATATATTCTCTAGATGTTGGCGTACTAATTGCGGGCACAAAGTATAGGGGTGACTTTGAAAAGCGATTAAAGTCGGTGCTTACTGATTTAGAAAAAGATAAGAATTCAGTGCTTTTTATTGATGAAATTCATACTTTAATTGGTGCAGGAAGTGTTTCTGGTGGCTCTTTAGATGCCTCTAACCTTCTTAAGCCAGCGCTTGCAGACGGCTCTCTTAAGTGCATAGGTTCTACAACGTATGACGAGTACCGTAAGATTTTTGAAAAAGATCATGCGCTCACAAGGCGTTTTCAAAAAGTGGATATTGAGGAGCCTTCAGTTGAAGATACAATCAAAATCTTGCATGGTTTAAAAAAATATTATCAAGCTCATCACAAGGTTAAATATTCAGCTGCATCTTTAGTTTCTGCAGCAGAGTTAACGCATCGACATATTGGTGACAGGCGCCTTCCAGATAAAGCGATAGACGTGATTGATGAGGTTGGTGCTCTTCAGCAAATACTTCCTAAATCAAAGCGCAAGGTCAATATTGGCGTGCCGGATATTGAAAATATTGTTGCAAAGCTTGCACGCATTCCTTCTCGCCAAGTTACTAGTGATGATAAGTCTTTACTTAAAAGTTTAGAGAGCGATCTTAAGCTCGGTGTATTTGGCCAAGATAATGCTGTTGAGTCTTTATCAACTGCTATAAAACTTTCGCGCTCTGGACTTTCTCCAGTTGAACAGCCAATGGGCTCTTTTTTATTCGCTGGCCCTACAGGCGTTGGTAAAACTGAAATTTGTAAGCAGCTCTCAAGGATTATGGGTGTTAAATTATTGAGATTTGATATGTCTGAATATATGGAGAGGCATGCTATTTCTAAACTTATAGGCTCTCCTCCTGGCTATGTTGGATACGATGAAGGAGGTCTATTAACTGAGGCAGTAAATAGTAATCCTTATGCGGTTCTTTTATTGGATGAGATTGAGAAAGCGCATCCTGATATTTTTAATATTCTATTACAAGTCATGGATCATGGGAAGCTTACTGATGCTAATGGCCGTGAAGTTGATTTTAGTAATGTTATACTTGTTATGACTTCTAATGTTGGAGCTCAAAACGTTCAAAGAGCCTCTATAGGATTTAATGAGCAAGATCACTCCCTTGATTACGAGGGTGAGCTTAAAAAGATATTTACTCCAGAATTCAGAAATCGCCTCTCAGAAATTATTTACTTTAATAAACTTAATGAAGAGGTTGTTGTCTATGTAGTTAATAAATTTCTTTTTGAGCTTGAAGATGTTCTTGAGAAAAAAAATGTTTCATTAATAGTTTCTGATGCAGCTCGAAAATGGTTTGCAGAAAATGGCTATGACTCTATGATGGGCGCCCGTCCAATGATGAGATTAATTGAAAGAGAGGTACGTAAACCTCTCGCTGATGAACTTCTTTTCGGTAAGCTAAGCGTTGGTGGAACTGTTAAAGTAGGTGTTAGTAAAGATAAGATTGCCTTAACAATCAGTTAATGAGAATTCTTATAAGTAATGATGATGGCTATCAGGCCAAGGGTATCAAACAGCTTACAAAATCCTTAAGTGAAATTGCAGAAGTAATTGTTGTTGCCCCAAGTGAGAATAAGTCTGCAGCAAGTAGCTCATTAACTCTTGGAAGGCCATTAAAGCCAATTCAAATTGAGGAAAATATTTATGCAATTGATGCAACGCCAACTGATTGTGTTCATTTAGCATTGTGTGGCTTCATACAGGAGTCAATTGATTTAGTAGTGACTGGTATTAATTTTGGAGCAAACCTGGGGGACGATACCATCTATTCTGGAACTGTTGCTGGAGCTATTGAAGGGCGATTTTTGGGACTTCCATCAATTGCAATGTCCCTCGCTAGTTGGGAGTGTAATCACTTCGAGACAGCGGGAGAAATTGCTAAGAGATTAGTTACCCAAATTGATAAATCTGAACTATCTTACAACACTATTATTAATGTTAATGTTCCAGATATTCCTTTTAGTGAAATTAAAGGTATTAAAAGTACTCGCTTAGGAAGTAGGCAAAAATCTGAACCAAGTATTAAGGATAAAGAGGATACATCTCTTTATTGGATTGGTGAAAATGGGAAGGAAGCCGATAATTCAGAGGGCACAGATTTCCATGCAATTGCTAATAACTTTGTTTCAGTTACTCCTCTACAGATTGATACAACTAAGCATTCTGAAGTAAAGCGAGTGAATGACTGGCTTCAAAAAATGGATTATTGATTCCAGGTATCTCTCAGTCCAACAGTTTTATTAAACACTAGTCCTTCAGATTCACTGTCTCTACAAAAGTAACCTTCTCGTTCAAACTGGTATGTTGTTTCAGCTTTTGCATTTGATAAATTTGGCTCTATAAATCCATTTTTTATCTCAAGAGAACTAGGGTTAATTGAAGATGATAAGTCGTCAAATTTAGCAGGATTTGATTCTAAAAAAAGGCGATCATATATTCTAAATTCAGCGCTAATAGCCTTGCTGGATTCTACATAATGAATAACGCCTTTAATTTTTCTTCCATCTGCTGGATTCATGCCTAACGTATCAGGATCATAAGTGCAGTAGACGGTTTTAATATTTCCATTTTTATCACTATCAAAATGCGTTGCTTTTACAACATAGGCATTTCTGAGACGCACCTCTTTATTGATTGCTAGTCGCTTATATTTATTATTTGGTGTTACTTCTACAAAGTCTTCTTTATCAATATATAGCTCACGACTAAAAAAAATCTCCCTTGTCCCCATCGCCTCATTTTGAGGATGAACTGGGGCCATAAGAGTTTCAATTTCGCCTTCGGGGTAGTTTTCAATCAGTAGCTTTATTGGGTTAATGACAGCCATTGAGCGTAAAGCAGTTTTATTTAGATCATCTCTAACTGAGGATTCTAAAATTGAAACATCCGTCAGGCTATTAACTTTTGAAACGCCAACACGCTCTGAAAAATCTCTTATTGATGCGGGAGTGTATCCTCTTCGTCGAAGGCCTGATATTGTTGGCATTCTTGGGTCATTCCAGCCAGAGACATGATTATTATCAACCAGCAGTTTTAGTTTTCTTTTGGATGTTGTTGCGTACTCAAGATTTAGGCGGGAAAATTCATACTGGTGAGGGCGATCGGTCTTATTGAATTCATCTAAGTGTTCTAATAGCCAATCATAAATTCGACGATTATCTTGAAATTCCAAGGTGCACAGTGAGTGCGTCACCCCCTCAATGGCGTCACCAAGACAGTGCGCAAAGTCATACATCGGATATATACACCAGTCATCATTTGTCTGGTGATGCGTCTCAAAACGAATCCGATAAAGCGTAGGGTCACGCATACACATAAAGTTTGAAGACATATCAATTTTGGCGCGCAATACGCACTCACCTTCTTTAAAATCTCCTTCTTTCATCTTCTTAAAGAGAGTTTTATTTTGCTCTATAGAGGTATCACGATCAAGGCTATTTTTACCAGACTGTTTTAATGTGCCACGGTATTCGCGAGTTTCGTCAGCACTCAAAAAGCAGACGTATGCTAGACCCTTAGAGATAAGTTCTTCTGCGCATTGATAAAAGATATCAAAGTAACTTGAACTGAACTTGACCTCACCATTCCAGTCAAAGCCTAGCCACTGGATGTCTTCTTTTATTGAGTGGACATACTCAATATCCTCTTTAGAGGGGTTGGTGTCATCAAACCTTAGGTTGCACCGGCCATCATAATCTTTAGCCGTCCCAAAGTTCAGGCATATTGACTTTGCATGGCCAATGTGAAGGTAGCCATTTGGCTCTGGTGGGAAGCGTGTGATTACAGAGCTGTGAAGCCCAGAATCAAGATCAATATTAATTTGATTTCGAATAAAGTTATTAGACTTAATTGGCGGAATAAGGCTTCTCATCGTTGCATCTTTTACCTGTAAAATATTTAAATTATTATATCAGTAAACAGAAGTATTACGTGATAGCGCAACCATTAGGTAAAAATTATTCTCGATTTGTAAATGTCCTTATATTTATTTTTCCAATAGTTATTAATTCATTGCAGGTTGCAGGTGACATAGTTTTATTTATTCTCGCAATGATGGGATTATTTATTGCTATTTCGCAAAGACTTTCACCATTTATTATTAAAGACATTAAAGTTTTTTCTTATTTAACCTTTGGGTACTTTATAGCTATCTGTTTATCAGTGCTTTTTTCAGTTCAGGCTGCAGAAATTGCCCACTATATACCTAGGGATTTTTATTTCTTATTTGCGCCTTTTATTGCCCTTGCGCTATACAAAGCAGAAATCAACATTAACTACCTTATAGCAGGAGCTAAAGTTTCGTTATTGGTTATAGGGGGCATTGTTATTTATTTTGGGGGTTTTGGGGATGCAAGGAATACAGGCGTCATGAATCCTGGAGTGTTTGGTAACCTTGCAGTATTATTATTTTTTATTGTTCTTGCTTTTTCACAGTATGAATCATTTAAACGTCAAATATTCACCCTTATCTCATTGTTGTTCGGATTCATAGCAATAATAGGCTCAGGTACTCGAGGTGCCTGGATTTCATGTTTGATACTAGTTGGGGTTTATTTGTACTTTATTTTTAAGCAGAAAACTAAATTAGTTTTAAGATCAAAAATCATTTTATTATTTATTATCGTCGTTATATGTTCTCTTATCACTATTAATGAGCCACTTCAGAATAGAGTTCAAAATGGATATACGCAAATTTCCAATTGGATAGATGGAGATCAAAGCACAAACTCTGTTGGTTTGAGACTGAATATGTACAAGAAGGCAATTGATAATATTAAAGATGTTCCTTTTTTTGGTTACGGACTTCGCACTTCAAATATTAGTTTATTTCAAAATGACTCCAGTAGTATGGGAGTAATATCAGCTAGATTCAATCACCTTCATAATGCTTTTTTAACTAACTATTACAATGGGGGGATTTTTTTACTGGGCGCGCTTCTGTTAATTCTATTTTTCCCAATGATGATATTTCTAAAAGCAAATAGTCAAAATCGTACAAACTCTGTATTTATTGCAGGTGCATTGCTAACAGTGGGTTATGCGAGTATTGGTATGATTAATATTTTATTGGGTGACACATACATGAATGGGTTTTATACATTTTTCTTAGCTATCTTTATGCTTCTGTCTGCTCAGTCCGTAAAAAAATCATCAAAGTGAAACTGCTTCTCATTCATTTAAAAAATAATAATTTTTTAAATCAACGATTGATATCATAATGAATCATAGAGATTTGATAAGGCAATTATTACTAACATCCGGTAAATCCATTACTGATGCCACGGATATAAAAGATCTTGAGCGCTTCATTGAAAAATTTCGCCCCAAATCAGTAGGAAAAGAACTGATCCGTATAGGTGGAAAGGGCGATGGTGCTTATTTACTGCCCGATGATTTATCTGGTATTAGCGCGTGCTTTTCTCCAGGTGTTGATGTGTCGTCAACGTTTGAAGAAGAGCTAGCCGAGAGCTACGGTATAGATTCATTTATGGTTGATTTTTCAGTTGATAAGCCACTAATTGAAAACAAGCACTTTCACTTTGAAAAAAAATTTCTAGGAAATAAAAATAATGAAAAATTTATCAGACTAGAAGATTGGGTCAAAAATAACATTAATGATAATTCTGACTTGCTTTTACAAATGGATATTGAGGGTGCAGAATATGAGGTGATTATTGACACCCCCCTCGAAATATTCAAAAAATTCCGTATCATGGCAATTGAATTCCACTCTCTTGATATGATTTTCAATAAAAACTCTTTTAAGATCGTCGAAGCGGTGTTTGACAAGCTTAGTAGTG
>Ga0307998_1001013_pt1 | contig 15333 bp, 8 predicted proteins | sample Davwhametageno37_FD_203147 | JGI IMG/M metagenome (GOLD analysis project Ga0307998, IMG submission 203147) | Marine microbial communities from Davis Island wharf, Antarctic Ocean - #37 | ecosystem: Environmental > Aquatic > Marine > Unclassified | place: Antarctic Ocean: Davis Island wharf... | reverse complement strand
CTTGTTCCTGATGATTTATGAGATACTGCGTTATTTGCATTTACTAATTTTGTGGTGTTCTCAGTAATCATAAAATCTCCCGATTTAGAATTTCCATTTTCAGCTGTTAATTCAAAGCCAAATTTTATGCAGTTAGCTTTTACACCTGTAAGTGTAATTGTGTAAGTATTACCTATTACATAACCATTAACAGGTATATCACTAGAAATAGTTGCCGTACCTAATCCTGAATTTAATGTGCCCGAATGGCAGCCAGTGCAATTGCCTCCATCCATTTGGGAATTAGTTTTTGCTCCAGGAGATCCTGTTCCATTAGAATTAGAAGTTGTCGGGAAAAAGAAAATTACTAACGCAATAGTGATAGGGAAAAGTAGTAAGGATTTTTTCATAGTAATTTATTTTTCTACAAATCTAGTTTATTTTTTACTTCTTCCGTTTAATACATAAATTCCTAAAACAGCAACAAATACTAGGCATGAAGAAATAATCTCAGCTTGTGTAATTCCTCCTAATATATTGTATTCCGTATTAATTCTTATTTTTTCAATGAGAAATCGCTCAACGCCATTTAATCCAAGATAAATACAAAATAATATTCCCGGAACACGAATTTGTTTACGAATAGCCCACAGAAAGCTAAAAATAAGTAAACACATTACCACTTCATAAAAGGCTGTAGGCCATACGGGGTTCGCTAGTTGATAGCAGTATGGTTGCCAAAACTGTGCGCCACAATCCTCCATAGGAATTCCAGAACGAATTACATTATGTGGAAAAGTATAGCTCCACATCCAATCAGGAAGATAAGACATCCATTCTGGTTTTGGAGCTAAGTTATCAATCCCCCAATCTCCATCACCTGACATTTGACAGCCAATGCGTCCAACTCCATAAGCAAGCATTAGTGCTGGGGCAGCAGAATCAATTAAGTGTAAAATATTTATTTTATATTTTCTTGTATACCAAATTACAGAAAATGCTCCAGCAATCAATCCTCCATAAAAGGTAAGGCCACTAAAGGCCATAAGTTGTCCGATAGGGTCAGCTATGAATGCTCCCATATTCTCTAAATTATGAAAAACTTTAGCTCCAATAATTCCTGAAACAGCAGCAATCATGGTCATATTTCCTACTAGTTCATAAGGATGAACCGTTTTTTCAATTTCTTTAGGTGTAGTTAATTTTGTTTTTTTGTTTTCATTCCATTTTAAATAAATGGATAGGCCAGCAATAAAAATACCTCCAATAAAACTACCTCTTGTTGAAAGAATGAAATCCTGAGGATTTGCAACTAAATCAGAATAATGGAAGAGAGCTTCAATTAACTTAAATCCAATAAAGAAACCAGTAATAAGGCTACTTAATATCTCGTAAGTGCTTAATGATTTTCCAATAGTTTCTTTAATAATGCTTACACTAAGGTATCCTTCTTTTTCTTTTCGTTTTAGTTCTTTAGTGATGACATAGGATGCTGCTAAAAAAGCAATAGCAACCCAAAACCCAAAGGTTTGAATAGGTAATGGAATATTAACTCCAAATAAATCAAATAGTAAATGGCTTATTGTTGGGTACATAATGTTTGTTTATTTATAAAAGCTCTGCTTTCATTATTCCGTTATCATCTATTGCTATTAGCCTAACTTGTTTTTTAGTTCTGCAAATAGCAGATTGAAAAGGAATTTTTATTTTAATATAGTTGTCTGTAAATCCAAATAAATATCCCTCCTTATTTTCTTGCTCAAAAAGGGCTGTATGTTCTGTATCCAGGTATTTTTCATAAAAGGATCGTTGTAATTTATTAGAAAGGATTCTCAACTGTTTACTTCTGTCAGCTCTATCTGATTTTGAAACCACTCCATCCATATCTATTGCTGGAGTATTTTCTCTTTCAGAATAAGTAAATACGTGCAAATAGGATAGGGGTAAGTCTTTAATGAAATTAAGTGTCTTATCAAACTCTTCATTAGTTTCACCAGGAAAGCCTACAATTACATCCGCTCCAATACAGACATCTTTCACTTTACTAACAATTTTCTCAATCTTATTTCTATACAATTTTGTTTGGTAACGTCTTTTCATTTTACCTAACACTATGTCCGAACCTGATTGCATAGGAATATGAAAGTGAGGCATAAATTTTTCAGATTTTCTTACTAATTCTATTACTTGATCACTAATAAGATTTGGTTCAATAGATGAAATTCTATAACGCTCAATTTGTTCTACTTTATCTAATTCTTTTACTAAATCCGAAAAATTTCTATTGTCATTTTTATCTTTAAACTCGCCAATATTTACTCCAGTAATTACAATTTCTTTTATCCCTTTATCTGCAATATCATTTGCATTTTTTATAATATTTTCTATGCTATCACATCTGCTTTTTCCTCTGGCTAAAGGTATGGTGCAGTAAGTACAAGGATAGTCGCAACCATCTTGTACTTTCATGAATGAACGGGTGCGGTCATTAAGCGAATAAGATGAAAAATAGTCTAAGTCATTAATTTCACAACCATGAACCTGAGTAGTTTCGAGTGTTTTTAAGTCAGTAAGTAACTTTGGTAAATTGAATTTCTCATTAGCCCCAAGCACCATATCAACACCTTCAATGTCACTTATCTCTTTTGGTTTTAATTGTGCAAAACAGCCAGTAACTACAATAAAAGCTTCTGGAGAATTCTTTTTCGCTTTTCTAATTATTCTTCTACATTCTCTATTGGCATTTTCGGTAACGGAGCAAGTATTGATTACATATAAGTCTGCTTTATTCTCAAATTCAGTTTTAGTAAAACCAATATTAACCAATTGTCTTCCAATGGTTGACGTTTCAGAAAAGTTGAGCTTACAGCCCAACGTATAAAAAGCAACTTTTTTATTATCAAACATTATGCAAAAGTAGAAAAATCCAAAGGGTTTATAAGAATTGTAACTTAATATTTTTTATGTCGTTTTATCAAATAGGAATAGTCTATTAATCAACACTCAAAATAATGTTATTACTGTTATTTAGTTTCTTATCCGAAAATAGATTAAAACTGATAAAAAGTAAATTAATATATATCTAATCCTTGTAGTCATGCCTAATGTCCAGTAGTATAAACCCAGAAGTAATTGCTGATTTTACGACAGTCTCAGCCAACATTTGATCTGGGTCATTAGTATTTTTGTTTTGTAGATTATTTTTTACAAATAATTAAATAGTAAATTGACAACAGGATTTTGGAGATAGAATTACTTCTAATTTATAATGAATAAATTAACCTTATGAGGTAATTTTAAATCCTTAAATTAGCCGACTTAAAACTTAACTATGAAGTGGAAAGTCGGCTTTTTTATTGTTACTCTTTTTTTTACTTGCTGTACAGGTCAATACAATAATGATGAATTGACTATTTTCAAGTACAATGAATCAGCAGGAATAGCAACTTTGGACCCTGCTTTTGCTAAGGATCAGGCAACCATTTGGGCAACCAATCAATTGTTTAATGGTTTAGTGCAATTGGATAACGAATTGAATGTTCAGCCTTCAATTGCTAAAAGTTGGACTATTTCTGGTGATGCTTTAATTTACACTTTTTCTCTAAGAAATGATGTGTTTTTTCATAATGATGAATTATTTGAAAAAGGAAAAGGGAGAAAGGTAATTGCACAAGATTTTGAATACTCATTCAATAGATTACTCAATAAAAAATTGGCAGCACCTGGTGCTTGGGTATTGTTGAATGTAAATAGTTTTAAGGCTGAAAATGATTCTGTTTTCAGTATAGAACTAAGAACACCTTTCCCTGCATTTTTATCCTTACTGAGTATGCAATACTGCTCAGTTGTGCCAAGAGAAATTATAGAAGCAAGAGATTTTAATAGACAGCCTATTGGTACAGGACCTTTTCAGTTTCAATTATGGAAAGATGGGGTGAAATTAGTACTTAGGAAAAACCCTAACTATTTTGAAGTAGAAGTAGGAGTGCAGTTGCCTTTTTTGGATGCAATCGCAATAACATTTATTAAAGATAAGCAATCAGCATTTTTACAATTTATACAAGGAAAGTTGGATTTTATTTCAGGAATTGATGCAAGTTACAAAGATGAAATTTTGACTAATAAAGGTCAGTTACAAGAAAAATATAAGGATAAAGTTATCTTACAATCTCAGCCATATTTGAATACTGAATACTTAGGGTTTTTAATGGAAACGCATTTGCCTTTAAAAATTCGGCAAGCCATTAATTATGGTTTTGACAGAGTGAAAATGCTTAAATACCTCAGAAATAATATTGGTACACCAGCTAATCAGGGTTTTATTCCTATGGGCTTGCCTTCTTTTTCTGAAAAATTGAATGGGTATAGCTTTAATCCTGAAAAGGCAAGGCAATTAGTTTTAGCAGCAGAAATTGAAAATGGTTTTGATACTGAAAAAGAAATTATATTGTCAACCACTTCTTCTTATCTGGATTTGTGTGAGTATATTCAAAATCAATTGCAAGATATTGGTTTAACGGTAAGGGTGGAGGTAAGCCCTGCATCAACCCATAGGCAAATGGTAGCTACATCTAAGCTTAATTTTTTTAGAGGAAGTTGGATAGCCGACTATCCTGATGCAGAAAATTACCTTTCTCTTTTTTATAGCAAGAACTTTTGTCCAAACGGACCAAATTATACGCATTTTAAAAATAAGGAATTCGATCTTTTGTATGAAAAAGCTTTATCAGAAACCAATATTGAAACTAGACATGCTTATTATCAGCAAATGGATAAGCTGATTATTGAAAGTGCAGTTGTTGTTCCTTTGTATTATGACAGGGTATTGCGTTTTACGAATAAAAATATTAAAGGATTTGAAAGTAATGCTATGAATTTATTGGATTTGAAAAGAGTGAGGAAGTAGGTTAGCGTTTATTTGAGTAATCATTGATTATCCCACTAAATTTTTTTTTTGCTTCAAAATCATATTAGAGATTATTTAATGATGTCAATAATTTTTAATCTGTAATTTCGCGGCTTTATTTGAAAAATTCCTATGAAGCGTATTAACCAGTACAAAAAATTGTTCAAAATTGAACAAAAAATAGAGCTATCTGCATTAAAAAAAACATACAGAAATTTAGTTAAAGAATGGCATCCAGATAAGTTTCAGCAGGGAGATGATAAAGCTGTTGAAGCAGAGATAAAGAGTAGAGAGATTATTGATGGTTATCACTTTTTAATTAGTATTGCTCCAGAAACTAAGGAAAAATATTCAGAGGAATACATTCAAGTAAGTATGAAATCTGGTATCAATGATTTTCAGCATAAAGGTTTATTATTAGAAGTTACTTTTAATGATGGAACTACTTATGAATACTTTGGTGTAACAAAAACAGTATTTCAAAAGTTGATTAATTCTGATAAACAAATGAGATTTTCAAAAAGAAACATTTTTAACTCTTACTTATACCGTAAATCCAAAAACGGATTAGAAGAATAGACTTATAACGAACACACAACAAATCTGTATAATGCAATAGTGTATCTTCTGAACACCACGCATCATACAGGGTCGTAGTGCTTCACAAATAAAAACATCACAGGTTTTAAAGTAATGCAATGAGTTTACTTGACTTAAAAAGAGTGAGGAAGTAATCTGTAAATATTAATACAATTACTATTTTTGCTAAAATTCAATTTACATTATGAACATATCATACAACTGGCTTAAAAACTACTTAGACCTTAATCTTCCTGCTGAAGAAATTTCACAATTATTAACTGATACAGGATTGGAAGTAGAAGGAGTAAAGGAAATTGAAAGCGTAAAGGGAGGACTTAAAGGAATTGTAATTGGTGAAGTAATCACAAAAATTCAGCACCCTAATGCGGATAGATTGAGCGTTACCACAGTCGATATTGGTACGGCTGAACTTTTACAAATTGTTTGTGGAGCACCCAACATAGCGGTAGGACAAAAAGTACCTGTGGCTACGGTTGGGACTTTACTTTATGATGGTGACGAAAGTTTCAAAATCAAGAAAGGAAAGATAAGAGGTGAAGCATCACTTGGAATGATTTGTGCAGAAGATGAGTTGGGTTTAGGAAAAGGGCATGATGGAATTATGGTATTGGATGCTACTGCAAAAGTGGGTACTAATGCTAGTGAATATTTTAAGTTAGAATCGGATATAGTATTTGAAATTGGCTTAACGCCAAACCGATCGGATGCTATGGGACATATTGGTGTTGCTCGTGATTTGTTGACGGTACTTAATCATAAAGGAAATAAGTTGCAAATGTGTAAGCCTTCTACTAAGGATTTTAAGGTTGACAATACAAATAAAACTATTGAAGTTGAAGTAGCTGACTCTAAAATATGCCCAAGGTATTCTGGGCTAAGTATTAGTGGAATTAAGGTTGCTGAATCTCCTGAATGGTTACAGAATAAATTAAAAGCAATTGGGATAGCACCGACTAATAATGTAGTGGATATTACCAATTATGTATTGCATGAAATTGGTCAGCCATTACATGCTTTTGATGCAAATAAAATTGATGCAAATAAAATAGTTGTTGCTTGTGTTAAGGAAAAAACAAAGTTCACAACTTTGGACGGACAGGAAAGAGAACTTTCTGCTACTGATTTAATGATTTCTGACGCTAAAAAACCGCTTTGTATTGCTGGAGTTTTTGGTGGTTTGGATTCTGGAGTAACTGAAAGCACAACAGATGTGTTTTTAGAATCAGCTTATTTTAACCCTGTAAGCGTTCGTAAATCAGCTAAGCGACATAATTTGAATACTGATGCTTCCTTTCGTTTTGAAAGAGGCTGTGACCCTAACAGTACTGTGTATGCTTTAAAGCGAGCAGCTTTATTGATACAAGAAATTTGTGGAGGTAAAATTTCATCAGAAGTTATTGATATTTACCCTAATCCTATTGCTCATTTTGCTGTGGAATTGACTTATGCAAAAATGGACAGCTTAATAGGAGAAGTAATTGATAGGCAAGTAGTAAAAAATATTCTAATTGATTTAGAAATTGAAATTTCAAAAGAAAACCCTAATGGGTTAAGTTTGTTGGTGCCTCCATTACGTGTTGATGTACAAAGAGAGGTGGATGTGATTGAGGAGATTTTAAGAATTTATGGGTTTAATACAATTGCGATTCCCTCAAAATTAAATACTACGATTTCCCATAGTGAAGGGGTGAATCCTGAACAAGTTAGGAATATAATTTCTGATTTGCTTTCGAGTACAGGTTTTAATGAGGCTATGAATAATTCCCTAACTAAAGAAAAATATACCGCTCTGATTCCTGAGTTGAACATAGAACAGAATATAACTTTATTAAACCCTTTGTCGCAGGATTTGAATGTAATGCGTCAATCGCTTTTGTTTAGTGGTTTGGAAAATATTGCTTACAATCAGAATAGAAGAAATACTGATATTAAATTTTATGAATTTGGTAAAACATATCATAGGACTGAAGAGGGGAATGTTGAAAATCAGCATTTACAGATTTTAGTAAGTGGAAGAATGCAAGCTGAGAATTGGAATACAAGTGATGATAAAGCGGATTTCTATTTTATAAAAGAAAAAGTAGAGCATATCTTAAATAGACTAGCAGTAAAGAAAGTGAAATCGGAAGCAATAAATACCCATGCTTTTAATGAAGGATTGATGTATACTTTTAAGAAAAAAAGATTGGTTTGCTTTGGGAAACTGGATGCTAAATTAGTTAAAGCATTTGGTGTAAAATCAACTGTTTATGCTGCTGATTTTAACTGGGATTTAATGCTAGAATTAGCAGGGTATACTAAAATAAAATATCAAGAAGTTTCGAAATTTCCTGAAGTGCGTAGGGATTTATCTCTTTTGGTTAACAAATCAGTTTCTTTTGATGAGTTAAAGAAAATTGCAGTAGCTACTGATAATAAAATATTAAAATCAGTAAACTTGTTTGATGTTTATGAAGGGAATAAATTACCAGAGGGTAAGAAGTCGTATGCTTTATCCTTTACTATGGCAGATGATACCAAAACCTTAACAGATAAATATGTTGATAAGGTAATGGAAAAATTGATGAGTTCTTTTACTGATAAAGCAGGAGCAGAGATTAGATAATTTAAAAATTATTATTGCTGCTCTATCAATTATATTTCAAATAGTTGCTCACCTGTTTTAGGGGAGCTTTCACTCCTTTATTTTGTCATTCTGAACGAATGTGAAGAAACGCTTTTTGTTCGACAAAGTCAATCTACAGCTGTAGATGTTTGGCTTTGCCGATTAAACAACAATTCCACTAGTTCTCAACATGACAAATTATTCAATTATCAGTTTCTTCTCAACAGTACAGAGTTATTGATGAATCCTATAAAACTTTGATAAGAATTAGTAAAGTCAACTGTATTATTCCAAGCAATACTATTCATAAAATGATAGCATTGAGTTTCTGTATTAAATTCAAAACTACCATTTAAGATTAAGTTATTCTGTGCCTAAGTGGTAAAGGCATAAAACATTAATAATATTATAAATATTAGTTTTCTCACTTTACAAAACTAATCAAAATTACTTTAACATTTATCTGCACATTTTACACCATCAATGGCTGCTGAAATAATTCCTCCTGCATAACCAGCACCTTCACCACAAGGATATAAACCTTTGATTTGTGGGTGTTCCATTGTTTCTCTATCTCTAGGGATGCGAACAGGAGAGGAGCTTCTACTTTCAGGAGCGTGTACCACAGCTTCATTAGTAAAGTAACCTTTCATTTGCTCGCCCATTTGTCTCAAACCTTCTTGTATATTTTCACCAACAAAATCAGGTAATATAGTGTTAATTACTGCTGAGGTTGTTCCAGGAATATAGGAGGTTTTAGGTATGTCGGTCGATAAAATATTATTGGTATAATCAACCAGCCTTTGTGCTGGTACTTTTTGAGTTTCACCCCCTAGTTTCCATGCATTTTGTTCTATCTCTTTTTGGAATTGCATTCCCGCTAAAGGTCCATATTTTTCATACTCTGCAAAATCCTCTAATTTCAATTCCATTACTATCCCTGAATTAGAGGTTGGGTAATCCCTTTTGGAAGGCGACCAGCCATTAGTTACAACTTCACCAGGCTTTGTGGCACAAGGAGCTATAATTCCACCAGGACACATACAAAAGGAATAAACACCTCTTCCTTTAATTTGCTTTACAATTGAATAGGGTGCAGGCGGTAAAAATTCGCCTCTAGTTTTACATTTGTACTGTATTTGATCAATCAATTCTTGGGTGTGCTCTACTCTTACACCAACGGCAAATGCTTTGGCTTCAATAGCTACTTCTTTTTTATGTAATAATTCAAATATATCACGAGCAGAATGCCCAGTTGCTAATATGATTTTATTGGCCTCAATGCGTGTGCCATCTTGTAATTCAACACCTTTTACAGCATTGTTTTTAATAAGGATATCGGTTACTCGGCTGTCAAATATCACCTGCCCACCATATTGAATAATGGTTTCACGAATAGCTTGTATGATTTTTGGAAGTTTATTAGTCCCAATATGCGGGTGAGCATTTACCCTTATTTCTTCAATTGCACCATGCTGAACTAATACATCTAATACTTTATTTACATCTCCTCTTTTCTTACTTCTAGTGTAAAGTTTTCCATCTGAATAAGTACCAGCACCACCTTCCCCAAAACAATAATTGGAATCCTCATTCACAATATGGTTTTTAGTTAGGTTAGCCAAATCTCTTCTTCTAGCCCTAACATCCTTTCCTCTTTCTAAAATAATAGGTTTTAGACCCTTTTCAATTAGCTTTAAAGCGGCAAAAAGTCCTGCAGGACCGGCGCCAATTATAATCACTTCATCTTTACCATTTACATCCTTGTATTCAGCAATATCCTCTTCTTTTTTTACAAAGTTTTCCTTAATATAAACATCAACTTTAAGGTTAATTTTTGTCTCTCTTTGTCGGGCATCAATTGAGCGTTTTAAAATCTCAATATGTTTGATGTCTTTTTCAAGAATATCTAGTTCTTTGGCAAGCGTACTTTTTAGTAATTTTTCTGTTGAAGCTACTTCAGGAAATACTTGAATTTGTAGGGTGTTTATCATGGTTCAAAAATACAGATTGAAATTGAACGAATAAGTTTTTTTTAAATTTAATTATGATTGTTTAATTATCCGTATTATCAATTGTATCTTTGTAAAAACAAAATTAACAATGAAGAAGATATTTTTATTTGCATTAGCATTAACTGTTCATCAGTTTGGATTCACTCAGGAAAATACAATAAAATTAAAGTCAGGAGAATTAGATTTAGTTGTTGATAAACAATTAGATAGGGTTGATAATATTGCGTATTACTTTATGAGTTTTATGGCTATCCCAACAATTGAAGATAGAGTTAAAATAGCTGATTTGGGAGTTGCGTTTTTAGAATATATTCCAAATAAAACTTATGTAGTAAACCTTGATAAGGAATCTGAATTATCGTCATTGAGTAAGTATGGTGTTATTGCATTAATTCCTATAGAAGGAAAGCATAAATTAGATCCTAAAATTCAAAATAATATTTTCCCAGACTGGGCAATTAATGATGGAAAATTATCGATAAAAGTTTTGCTTTATAAAGATGCAAATATTTCTATTATGCAGGAGATATTTAGAAATAAGGGATACAGAATAGATAATATTACTCTTCTAAGTAATAGCATCACAATAACTGTAAATCCTTCTGATTTAAGTTCTATATCAAATACACCTTCAGTTTGGTATATTGAACCAATTGATCCGCCATCAGAAAAAGAAAATAAAACAGCTAGAACATTAGGTAGATCAAACACAATAAATACTAAGTATGCTAGTGGAAGGCATTATAATGGTGAAGGAATAAATATCATGATGCAAGATGATGGGATTATTGGTCCTCATATTGATTATCAGGGAAGAATTGACCAATCTAGTTTCGGAGGAAGCGCTAATAATTTATCTAATACGCATGGTGACCATGTTGCAGGTACTATTATGGGCTCAGGAAATTTAGATCCTATTGCAGCAGGAATGGCAAATGCAGCTTTTTTATATGTTTATGATTCTAATAATAATAATTACGGTAACGCTTTCCCTAATTTATATGTGAATGAAGATGTTGTAATTACCTCAAAATCATATAGTAATGGATGTAATGCGGGTTATACTTCCTTATCTCAAGAATTGGATCAACAAATAAATTTATACCCATCATTAATTCATGTTTTTTCAGCTGGTAATAATGGAAGTAGTTCTTGCTCTAATCCTTATATTTCGAGTACATCTGGTAGTGATTGGGGTAATGTTACGGGTGGACATAAGCAAGGAAAAAATGTTATTGCGGTAGCAAATCTTACTTCAACAAGTGGGTTAGCAAATTCATCTAGTAGAGGGCCTGCAGCTGATGGAAGGATAAAACCTGATATTGGAGCAAAAGGAACTTCAGTTAATTCAACAGTTCCAACAAATGATTACGATTCTTACACTGGAACTTCTATGTCGTGCCCAGGTATTGCTGGTATAATGGGGCAGCTTTATCAAGGATATAAAGAATTAAATGGAGGTGTAAACCCTAGTTCTGCTTTAATGAAAGGAGTTTTGTTAAATTCTGGTGATGATTTAGGAAATCCTGGTCCTGATTTTAAGCATGGATGGGGAGAGGTAAATGCTCATCAAGCAATTAAAATTTTAGAAAATAATCAGTACTTAAATTCTAGCCTGTCACAAGGAGGAAATAATACACATAACATCATAGTTCCTTCAGGCATAATACAATTAAATGTTATGGTCTATTGGCATGATATTGAAGGTAGTGTTAATGCCGCACCAGCTTTGGTAAATGATATTGATATTAATATTACAAATGCTAATGGTTTGACAGCATATCCTTGGCTGTTGGATACTACTGCTAATGCTATAGCATTAAATTCAAATGCAACTTATGGAAATGATCATATCAATAACATGGAGCAGATTACGATAGATAATCCTGTTTCTGGTAATTATGTTTTGTCTGTTGATGGTTTTGCTATTCCTTTTGGTGCACAAGAATATTGGGTTATTTACCAATATATTACAGAAGAAGTTGAACTAACTTACCCTATTGGAGGAGAGGGTTTTGCTCCTGGAGAAGATGAATTAATTAGATGGGATGCTGCTAAGGGTAACACTGCATTTACTTTAGAATATACTAGTGATGGCTTAACTTGGAACTTAATTACAAATAGTGCAGGGTCAAATTCACGTTACTATAATTGGACTGTACCTAACTTAGTTACTAATCAAGCAAAAGTAAGAATTAGTCGTAATGGTAATATTGATGAAAGTGATGCAGATTTCACAATTGTTGCTGTCCCTCAAAATGTTATTGTAAATTGGTTATGTCCTGATTCAATTTATGTGTCTTGGAATATAGTTGCTGGCGCTACTGATTATGAAGTAAGTATGTTGGGGAATGTTTACATGGATTCAATGATTACAACCACTGCAACCTCAGCTTTAATTATCAATCCTAACCCTGCAATTACAGATTCTTGGTTTTCAGTTTGCGCTAAGGTAAATGGAAATATGGGAAGAAGGGCGGTAGCTATTAATGCTCAGCCGATTAACAGTGGATGTATGGCATCTCCATTAGCAAACTTTACAACAAGTGGATCATCTTCATGTACGGGAAGTGTTAGTTTTATTGATGCTAGTCTTAATCAGCCTAATTATTGGGAGTGGGATTTTGGTGACGGAACAATTTCTAATCAACAAAATCCAACACATACTTATTTGCAAGCAGGTGTATTTGATGTAAGTCTTTTTGTTTCAAACGGCTTAGGTCAAGATTCTATTTTTCAATCTTCATTGGTTAATGTTAATTTTATGTCAGCACCAATTGCTTATAACGATACCTCTTACGTTAATCCATCTGCTTTTCAGCTTACTGCAGCTACTAACTCAGTAAAATGGTATACTGATACTCTTGGAAGCACTTCAGTCTTTACAGGCTCTCCCTTTACAACTCCTTTGTTGAGTGCTAACACTACTTTTTATGTTAGAGAGTTTGGTGGTCCTGTTGTATTTGGTGGTCCTGCTGATAATACAATTGGTGGTGGTGGTTATTATAATAATGACAGACATTTGTTTTTGGATTGCTTTACGCCTTCAACATTAATTTCAACTGATGTATATGCTAATACAGTACAGGCAATTACTTTCGAGTTAAGAGATAATAATAGTTTCGTTTTAGCAGATACTACAATAGCGGTTCAAATTGGGTTAAATACTTTGTATCTTAATTTTGATGTTCCGGTAATGAATGATTTAGAATTAGGAATGAGTGCAGGAGGTTCTGATTTATATAGAAACAGTACGGGTTCAGCATATCCTTATTCCATTGGAAATATTGCGAGTCTAACAGGTCATAATTCTCCAGGAAGTGCAACTTACCATTATTTCTTTTATAATTTACAAATGCAAGAAAATTGCTTATCTGATTTTTCCGAGGCTACGGCAGTTTTTATGCTTCCTTCATTAGTTGAGGATGTTATTATGGATAAATTTTCAATCTATCCTAATCCTGCAACTAATTTGATTAATGTAAGTTCTGATGTAACTATTGAACAAATTGAAATTTTTGATATTAAGGGAAGTTTAATTTTTAGTAAATCCTATCAGCAAAAAAGGACTTCAATTAATGTTAGTAATTTTGCAAAAGGAGTGTATTCTGTTAAGATTGTAAGTAAAGAAAATTCAAGTGTACAGCAATTAATTATTGAATAGTGCGACTCTTGTTGGTTATAGCATTGCTAAGTATTTTTAGTGCTTCTAGTATTGCTCAGGATAAGTTGTTAGTCGCTCCTTTTACTATTGTTAATGGAGATATTTTTTTTATTACTGATGTTGCTGAAGTTAAGGTATTAGCTTTTAAAAACAAAGAAGAGAAAAAGAAATACAACATTCTTAAAAGACGAGTATTGAAAGTATATCCATATGCTATTTCAGCAAAAGAAAAATTGATGAATATACAGATTGGACTAGATTCAATTCGTAAAAGAAGACATAAGAAACGATACACGAAGGAAGTAGCGAAATGGGTAAAGGAAGAGTATGCTGATAGGCTGAAAAATCTAACAATGAGTGAGGGTAAGATTTTAGTTAAGCTAATTCATCGAGAAACCCAAACAACATCTTATAAAATCGTTAAATCATACAGAGGTAGATTTAATGCATTTTTTTGGCAAACTATGGCTAAGTTTTGGGATAATAACTTAAAAACAGAATATGACCCTGTAAATAATAGGGAGGATATGCTCATTGAACATATCCTTATTCAGGCCGAGCTAGAAGGAAAACTTGAATAAAAAAAAACGAGCATTATGCTCGTTTCATTATTTTCTTAGGAATATGTAATCTATTTTAAAAACTGTGCAGCTACTTTTTTATTTCTAGCTCCATCAGAATAATCATAAAAACCTTCTCCTGATTTAATTCCTAATTTTCCAGCCATAACCATATTTACTAAAAGTGGGTTGGGTGCATATTTAGGATTTCCAAATCCATCCTGCATTACTTCTAAAATAGATAGACAAACATCTAAACCGATAAAATCAGCTAAGTGTAAAGGTCCCATTGGATGTGCCATCCCTAACATCATTACTGTATCAATTTCTTCAACTCCTGCCACCCCTTGGAATAAGGTTTCAATCGATTCATTAATCATTGGCATAAGTATTCTATTGGCTACAAAACCCGGGTAATCATTTACTTCTACAGGAGATTTTCCAAGGGTTCTACTCATTTCCATTACTCTTTGAGTAACTTCATTAGAAGTTGCATAACCTCTAATCACCTCTACTAATTTCATTACAGGAACAGGATTCATAAAATGCATCCCAATAACCTGGGTAGGGCGTGCAGTTACTGCAGCAATCTTAGTTATAGAAATAGAAGATGTATTTGTTGCTAATAAAGTTTTAGCATCACAAATTTCATCAAGTTGTTTGAATATTTTTAGTTTTAAATCAATGTTTTCTGTTGCAGCTTCAACTACTAAATCTGCTCCTTTTACTCCAATAGTTATATCAGTATATGTGGTTATTTTTGCTAAAGTATTTACTTTTTCAGCTTCAGTGATTTTCTCTTTTTTCACCATTCGGTCTAAGTTTTTACTAATAGTAGTAATTGCTCTTTCAAGGGAGTCAGTTGAGATGTCAACTAAGCTTACGTTAAAGTTTTTTTGAGCAAATGTATGTGCAATTCCATTTCCCATTGTCCCTGCACCAATTACTGTAATATTCTTCATTTTTTTTGTTTTAATTTTTTGGTAAAAATATAAATAGAC
>Ga0307998_1001011_pt1 | contig 15344 bp, 12 predicted proteins | sample Davwhametageno37_FD_203147 | JGI IMG/M metagenome (GOLD analysis project Ga0307998, IMG submission 203147) | Marine microbial communities from Davis Island wharf, Antarctic Ocean - #37 | ecosystem: Environmental > Aquatic > Marine > Unclassified | place: Antarctic Ocean: Davis Island wharf... | reverse complement strand
AAAAAGGCAACTGCTACTCCATAATCGTTTGACACATCAGAAAGCTCTTCTTTGGCTTTATAAATACTCCAATTGGCCATGAAATAACCTCCATCCTTAGTTCCGTCAGAAAAACCAAGCATAATAGTTTGTTTCATATTACGGCTTTTCAAATGTGAGCTATATACTGGGTTGGTGTATAAGCTATTCATTATTTCTTGGGAGGCTCTTAAGTCATCAACCGTTTCAAAAAGTGGAATTAAATCTACTGTTGGATTGTCCCAACCACAAATTCGGTGTAATGCGAACAACTGTAGCATATTTTCAATACTTTGACAGTTACTGATTATATAACGATGACAGCCTTTTTCCCCATTACTTTTCTGAATGGCCTTCATTGCATAGATCGATCCAATTGTATGCTTTACAATATTATCTTCAAATAGGGATTCAGGAACATTACCTGATAGTTGTGGCAATATAGCTAAACGCTTTTCAAGGTTTAACTCTAAATAATTCTCAGGTAAGCCAGTGATATATTTCTGTATTTTCGGATACGAAACAATTGCTTCGAATACTTGATTATGAATTCGAGAATCTTGACGAATATCTAATGATGCAAAGTGGAAACCAAAAAGTTTGACTTTATTACGCAGGTCTACAATTTCATTTAGATACAAACTTTGATGACGATCCATTAAAGTTTTCTCAATTTTCATTAACTCATTAATCACAAATTCTGAATTAATTTTTTTTACTTTATCAGAGTCAAACAACGTACGATAAAGTATTGATTCTAAATCGGATATTCTCTGATCTACTTCATCAAAAGTGATTTTTCTTTTAAGTTTTCGTAAATCTCTATGATAGTTTCTTAAAATCGTAAATCTTAACCGTTCAGCTGTTTTAAGTGTAATTTCTGGCGTAACAAAAGGATTTCCATCACGGTCACCTCCTGGCCAAAAACCAAAATCAAATATTGAATTATCAACAGACTCTCCTTCAAAAACGTGTTGTTCTACGAAATTGTAGATAATTGCTGCAGATTCGTAAAATACATTTTCTAAAAACCAAGTTAAACTTACGGCTTCATCTAATGGACTTGGTTTCTTTTTATTAAAAAAACGAGTTTTACCTAATTGGGCAAGTAATAATTTTATTTGTTCCAGATCATCCTTTTTCAATGCTTTTGATAAATCGGTTATAATTCCGAGAACCGACCCAGGATAGAACTGTGTTGGATGTGCTGTCAGTACAATACGAACCTTAAAACGATTCAAGTATTCTTTTAATTCTGAAAAACTATTACTGGTCTTTGTGGCTTCTTTGATGTAACGCAAAGTCCCCCTACCATGCATGTTATTAACATAGGAAAAACCAGCATCTTCAATTGCATCAAATAAAACAATTTGACGTTCAATGTATTTCAAAAAACCAAACAATAAATCATGCTTATTTTGCCCTTCCATTCCCTGAGTAAAACGCTCAAAGAAACTATCTACAATTTGCTTAGGGGACAAATCTGCTTCATAACCTTTGGCACAGAAATCTGAAAACAAAGGAAGCAATAGCGAAGTTTGGGGTATAGAGTCGAAGGGTAATGTTAAGAATAAACTATTATAGATTTCAAATTTAGAAACAACGTAATCATTAAATCGTTCCGATTTTGTTTTTCTTGCCATGTCGATTGAGGTGTTTTATTTTTATAGCTCGTTAAAAATTCTGTGCATTAATCGCTTTTTATCGTTAATACTTTCTTCAAGAGAAATCATAGTTTCTGTTCTCAAAACCCCCTGAATATCGTCGATCATAAAAATAATATCTTTTGCATGCTTGGTGTCACGCGCTCTTACTTTACAGAAAATATTGAATTTCCCAGTCGTAATATGTGCTACAGTAACAAAAGGAATATTTTCTAAGTCAATCAAAGATTGCTTTGTAGTACTATTTTTTTCAAGAAAAACACCAACGTATGCGATGAAAGAGTATCCTAATTTTTCATAGTCCAAATTAAGTGAAGAACCTTTAATGATTCCTGCATCTTCCATTTTCTTGACACGAACATGGACTGTTCCTGCGGAAATTAATAGCTTTTTGGAAATATCGGTGAAAGGAACCCTAGTATTGTCTATTAAAATATCTAAAATCTGGTGATCTACTTCATCAAGTTTAAACTTTGGCATATCGTTTCTTTTAGTAATTTGCACAAAAATAAAAAAAACGATGCATAATTTGTAGCAATTTAGACGAATTGATGAAAATTTAACAAAGAAATGGCTTTTGTTAAATTTTTAATTTCAGAATTACCAGCATCAAAACACAAATTCATTAAGGTTTTATGTTCTTGTGCATTAACCCTTTGCATCCCAACCAAGCCCTTACTTTCGGCTACTATTTCTGGGGCAAAGTCAATATCATTCCCATTTTTTATTTCTTTAAACTGAACCAATATATTATTTTCAAAAACGGGCATTCCGTCTGGCGATTTTCTCAGGTTGTACAACTTAATATCCCTAAGGCGCTTTTTATTTTCTGGAATATCGAAATAAGGTGCTATTTCTTCTGCTTCTATAGAGCCTGACGCTATAGCTTGCGACATTGCTATCAAAGAATTGAATATGTGCTTTTTAGTTTCTATTCTTTTATAGTCTAATGGGTAATGACCTGCTTCGAATAAGACTGTAGGTGTAGTCTGAGCCGTGAAGTAATCACCAACACAGTTAATATTGAAATCGTCATCATATCGACCTACAGCGTCTGGAATACTGGTCTGAAGTTTAGTATTGGCTATTACAATTAACTTCATTGCCTGTTCTCTAGCTGTTGTGATCGTTCTGTCTTGGTCTGCGGAAGGTGCTAAAAAAGATACAGTAGCTGGAACCGAGCTGTCTCCTGCAGCAAAAATAGTTCTTTGGCCGTGCAAATTGAAACAATAATCAGGCTTAAATTGTTCATATACATCACGAAGCACTCTACTTTCGGGCTGACTTAAGTCGATTGCATCCCGATTCAAGTCTACTCTGTTGGCATTTAATCGCGAATAGGCATCGGAACCATCTGGGTTTAATTGAGGAATCATAAGAAAAGTACACGCTTCTCGCATTTGCTTTGTCTCCAGAGTTTTTAAATATAACCAAAAATCAACTAATGCCTTGGTAGTTGTTGATTCGTTACCATGCATTTGAGACCACATAAGTATCTTTTTGGGCCCCTTACCCACAGAGTAGGAATAAATAGGTCTATTCTCTACTGACGTGCCTAGGATGAATAAAGAATCAAATAATTCACACTCCTTAAGGAAGTTGTTTAGTGTTGTAGGAGACAACAGTCGACTTTTATCGAGGTCATTTTTTTTCATGTGTACAAATGTAAACACAATCAAGTTTACAATATTATACCTTAATATGTTACCTTTGTGTACATAAAACCGCTCCTTAGTTTACAATTAGAAACTATTTTATTTACATTTTGACCACACTAATGTTAATATATTAATAATCATATATTTAATCTATAAATATAAAGTATTAGTTTAGATAACTCGTTCCTATTTACACATGTATAAGTATAAATTTATTACTACATTGCACTATCAAATATAATATGTTACAATGTTAAACTACGATGCTATAGTATCTCGAATAAAGAAAGTGATCAATGATCACGAATTAAATGCGGCTAGTTTTGCTGAAAAAATTGGAGTTCAACGTTCAGGTATTTCCCATATTCTTTCGGGAAGGAATAAGCCTAGTTTAGAATTTTTATCGAAAATTCAATCAACTTTTAAGGAAGTGGAATACGATTGGTTGCTTTTAGGTAATGCTCAACATACAGTAAAACCTCCCACTTCCCTATTTGAAAATGCTGAAGTAAAGCCTGAAGATAAAATTCCTGTACCGAAAATCACACTGAATAAAAATTCTGAGCATACAGCTCCAATAAAAGAAATAATTTATGTTTATGAGGATGACAGCTTTAAGGTGATTCAACGAAAATCTTAGTACTTTTACCGAAAATAGTATATGAAAATATTTTTATCCCTTGGGATATTATTGTTGTTAAGCTCTTGTTACTATACGGAACGAAATTGCAAACAGTTTCACAGCGGAACTTTTGAATTCAAAACCATCATTGGAGATCAAATGCTTCAGTCTACTTTTGTTCGCGATAAGAACTATGAAGTTGAAACTTTTGAAGGAAAAATTGATTCTGCATCAATCCGTTGGATCAATCCCTGCGAATGCGTATTAACAAAACTCCGCCCAATTTCAAATCAAGATAAACGTCCCCTGTCTATAAAAATCCTTACCACAAGCAAAGATCAATACAACTTTGAATATGCTGTTGTGGGAGACACTAAAAACAAAAAACGAGGGACGGTAACTAAAATCAGTGACTAATTATGGAACACCTACTTACCTCAGAAGCTATTAGTGCCTTATTGACCTTAACTTTTTTAGAAATTGTTTTAGGAATAGACAACTTGATTTTTATTTCAATTATTACCCAAAAACTATCCGTACATGATCAGAAGTTGGCCACTAATATTGGTTTGTTTCTCGCAATGTTACTTCGGATTGTTTTGCTTTTTGGAATTAGTGTCGTTATACAAATGCAAAGCTCTTGGCTAACCGTAAATACATCTTGGTTGAAAACCAATATTAATGGACAAGCAGTCATTCTTATACTAGGAGGCCTTTTTTTACTTTATAAAAGCACGCATGAGATTTTCGAAAAAGTAGAATCAGAAGCTACTTCCAAGAATGAGTCTCCCATTAAACTTTCGCTTTCTAAGGCTATCATTCAAATTACGTTACTCAATATTGTTTTCTCCTTTGATTCCATTTTAACAGCAATAGGAATGACCAACGGTGTGCCCAATGCAATGACCATTATGGTCGTTGCAATTGTAGTATCGGTAGTGATTATGATGGGATTTGTAAAACCTGTTTCTGCTTTCATAGAAAAGCATCCTTCGCTTCAAATTTTGGGACTTTCCTTTTTAATACTAATCGGCTTTATGTTGATTACAGAAGGTGCTCACTTATCAGAAACCGTAATATTCAACAAAGAAGTTGGAACGATCCCCAAAGGGTATCTCTACTTTGTAATCAGTTTTTCACTTGGAATTGAATTTTTGAATATGAAATTAAAAGGCAGAAAGAAGAACTAAAGTTCTAGTTTTATTTGTGACTCGTCATCATCTGAATCTTTTAATTGATTTGGATCAAAAACCTCGACATCATCAAGTGGTTCTTCAACAGCTTCTTCATAGGGTAAAGACTCAGCTAAAACTAGCTCTTTGAGTTTGTCTGCGGTCAATTGATTTCCAAGTGCTTTAAAACCTTTAATGCCAATGAATTCTTCAACAATAATACGTTTATTGGGGAGTGGATCACCACCACGCGGCTTTGCAAAAATCAATTCAATTACGGGGCGCCATTCGGTTGATACAAATAGTAATTTTGCATCTTCTTTCAAGAAGTTGTCTTCCTTATTTTTATTTTCAATCAAGAAACGCTTAATGAAATAACGTTCTTTTTTAGCATCAAAATACACAGCTGTTATTGGACGGTTTTCAACCCAACGTTCGATAATTTCTGGAGGCGCATCGAAATGTAAACTCAGGTCAGGAGTAACTGTTTTTGCATCTCCTTTGTTGTTAATAATCAAAAGTTTATCATCACCTCGGAAAGCACCAAGAAGGTCTCCACGATCGTCAACGTTCAACTTCATAACAATGGTGTCAAACCAAATACTTCTGGGTTTTAAAGTAGAAACACCTTTTTCTTTAAGTTCGACACGAAGAATATTATGTTTAGAAACAATATTTCCTTTAACCCCTCTCCCCTTGATTTGAAGATCGGCGAAATCAATTTCCCATTTCAATTTTTTAGCAGTACCCGTATTCCTTAAAATTACGGTTATAATCTCGGCTTCTCCGTTGGGATTGGCAGTGAAATATAGTATTTGAGAACCTGGCTTCCCTTGAGTTAACGAATAGGCTTTGTCACGAGTAACACCAGTAACTGCAAAGCGTTTGAGAAAAGAATTCCCACCTTTTCCATCTCGATATACTATATTATATACGGTTCGTTGATCTTTCTTATTAAAGACAGCAGCATAGATAATGTCCTTTTTAATAAAGACTTTAGTGTCAACTTTTACAACTTGCATTGTACCGCTTCGGGTTAACACAATAATATCGTCAATGTCGGCACAATCACAAACATACTCGTCTTTCTTTAATGAAGTTCCAATAAATCCTTCTTCTCTATTCACATAAAGCTTAAGATTTCGTACAACAACCTTGGTTGCATCTACATCATCAAAAGTTCGAATTTCCGACATACGGTCTTTATCTTTCCCATACTCTTTTTTGAGTTGAATAAAATAGTTAATCGCATATTCAATGAGGTTATCAAGGTAATTCTGAACTTCTTTAATTTCATTTTCTAACGCATCAATACGATGTTGTGCTTTGTCAATATCAAATTTTGAAATTCGCTTAATCTTAATCTCAGTCAAACGAACCAAATCATCCTCTACAACTGCACGCTTAAGTATTGTGTTAAAAGGTTCTAAGCCTTTATCAATAGCGTTCAAAACACCTTTCCAAGTCTCTTCATCTTCAATTGCTCGGTACACTTTATTCTCAATAAAAATTCGTTCTAATGATGCAAAGTGCCATTGATCCTGAAGCTCATACAATTTAACTTCAAGTTCCTTTTTCAACGTCTGAACAGTAGAGTCTGTTGAGATGCGAAGCATATCGGACACCCCAATAAAGTGAGGTTTATGATCAATAATAATACAACCTAAGGGTGATATCGAGGTTTCACAAGCTGTAAATGCATAAAGTGCATCTATGGTTTTGTCTGGCGAAATTCCATTGGGTAAATGAATCAGAATTTCAACATTGGCAGCCGTATTATCTTCAATTTTACGTACTCGAATTTTTCCTTTCTCATTTGCCTTAAGAATCGATTCGATTAGACTTGAAGTAGTCGTGCTAAAAGGGATTTCGGTAATTACAAGGGTATTTTTGTCCTGGGCGCTAATTTTAGCTCGAACACGAACTTTACCACCACGAATTCCATCGTTATAATTTTGTACATCAATAACTCCACCTGTTTGAAAATCAGGAATTAAGGTGAACTTTTTACCTTTTAAATATGCAATACTTGCTTGAATTAATTCATTGAAGTTATGCGGCAAAATTTTGGTTGATAACCCTACTGCAATACCTTCAGCTCCTTGTGCAAGTAGTAATGGGAATTTAACCGGTAGGTTAACGGGTTCTTTTTTACGACCATCGTAAGAGAGTTGCCAGTTGGTTACTTTGGGGCTAAAAACAACTTCCAAAGCAAATTTTGACAAACGTGCTTCAATGTATCGTGAAGCTGCAGCGCGATCACCAGTAAGTATATTCCCCCAGTTACCTTGCATGTCGATCATCAAATCTTTTTGACCAATTTGTACCATCGCGTCAGCTATACTAGCATCACCGTGCGGGTGATACTGCATGGTATGTCCGACAATATTAGCAACTTTATTGTATCGACCATCATCTAAATCTTTCATTGAATGAAGAATACGACGCTGAACAGGTTTTAAACCATCAGAAATTGCTGGAACTGCACGTTCTAAAATAACATAAGAAGCATAATCAAGAAACCAATCCTTGTACATGCCAGTTACCTTAACTAGGGTGTCTTTTCCTTGTGATGCTGAACTACTATCTTCTTCGTAGAATTCTTTTTCTTCCATTTCTAGCTTTCCGATTCTGCTAAATCTAATTCTACTTTTAGATTATTGATGATAAATTCTTGTCGATCTGGGGTATTCTTCCCCATGTAAAACTGAAGTAATTCTTCTATGGTTGTCGATTTATCCAACATGATAGGGTCTAAGCGAATATCATCTCCAATAAAGTGTTTAAACTCGTCTGGTGAAATTTCTCCAAGTCCTTTGAATCGAGTAATTTCTGCTTTACCTCTCAACGCTCCTATTGCATTTACTCGTTCTTGATCAGAATAACAATAAAAGGTTTGTTTCTTATCTCGTACACGATATAGCGGAGTCTGCAAGATATACAAATGCCCTTCCTTAATTAATTCTGGAAAGAACTGTAAGAAAAAAGTAATCAATAGCAAACGAATGTGCATTCCATCGACATCAGCATCGGTTGCGATTACGATATTATTATACCGCAAATCTGCCAAACTATCTTCTATATTAAGTGCAGCTTGTAGTAAGTTGAATTCTTCGTTTTCGTAGACGATTTTCTTTGTCATCCCAAAAGTATTCAAGGGCTTACCTCTTAAACTAAAAACAGCTTGAGTATTCACATCCCTGGACTTAGTAATAGACCCACTTGCCGAATCGCCTTCGGTAATAAATACAGTAGAGTCGAGCCTTCTATCTTTTTTAAGATCACCTAAATGCACGCGGCAATCTCGTAATTTTTTATTGTGTAAATTTGACTTTTTAGCACGGTCACGAGCAAGTTTTCGGATACCCGATAACTCTTTACGCTCTTTTTCAGCCTGCATTATTTTGCGCTGAATATTCTCTGCAGTATCTGGGTTTTTATGTAAAAAATTATCCAGTTGTGTTCCTAAAAATTCGTGAATATACGACCGAACCGATGACATTTTTTCGCCCATTTCGGTTGATCCCAATTTGGTTTTGGTTTGCGATTCAAAAATAGGTTCCATAACCTTGATGCTTACTGCTGCAATTATGGATTTTCGAATATCTGAGGCATCGTAATTTTTACCAAAAAATTCACGTACCGTCTTTACCACTGCTTCTCTAAACGCAGCTAAGTGTGTTCCACCTTGCGTGGTGTTTTGACCATTCACAAATGAGTGATACTCCTCGCTATACTGTGTTCTACTATGAGTTAGGGCAACTTCAATATCACTCCCACGCAAATGAACAATGGGATAAAGTAAATCCGATTCGTTGATAATGTCTTCCAACAAATCCTTTAAACCATTTTCCGAAAAATACTTTTCTCCATTAAAGTCAATAGTCAATCCAGGATTGAGATAGACATAATATTTAATCATTTTTACAACGTATTCATTGCGATAGCGATAATTTTTAAAGATTGCGGTGTCAGGAGTAAAAGTGACCTTGGTCCCTTTTCTTTTGGAACTTTCTAGCGTAGGGGTATCTTCAATTAAGTTACCAGCTTCGAAAGTTGCAAACTTAGAGAGGTTATCTCGGGTCGACTCCACTCTAAAGGCAGATGACAAAGCGTTTACTGCTTTTGTTCCTACCCCGTTAAGGCCAACTGATTTCTTGAAGGCTCGGGAATCATATTTACCCCCAGTATTCATTTTAGAAACTACGTCTACTACTTTTCCTAATGGAATTCCACGTCCGTAATCACGAACGCTTACTTCTTGGTCTTTAACCAGAATTTCAATGGTCTTCCCTGCACCCATTACAAATTCATCGATACAGTTATCAAGAACTTCTTTTAGTAGAACATAAATACCATCGTCAGAAGAAGAACCGTCACCCAGCTTCCCGATATACATGCCTGGGCGCAAGCGAATATGCTCTTTCCAATCAAGAGATCGTATATTGTCTTCGGTATATTGAGTGTTTTCTGCCATATGAGATATCTGCTAATATAATAGTTCCATCGAAAAAGTTGGAACTAATTACAGTAAAAAAATTAACAAAAAAAATTAAAAACTATTAAGTAGTTGTGCGATAAAGGATTCAATAAAAAACAGTATATTTTGAATAGATTATCTTTTTTCTAAATAGGAAAGAATATTTGATTCGATTCTCTTTTCAATGTTAGCCACATCTGCTTTTTGAAATTCCTTTCCGGTTATGTGTTCATAGAGTTCAATATAACGATCCGAAACCTCTTGAATGAATGCATCACTCATTTCAGGGATCTGCTGCCCTTCAAGGCCTTGAAAACCATGAGCAATAAGCCACTGACGAACAAATTCTTTGGAAAGTTGTTTTTGCACTTCACCTTTTGCTTGGCGGTCTGCATACCCTTCTTGATAAAAATAACGCGAGGAATCGGGCGTATGGATTTCATCAATCAACATAATAGTACCATCGGCTGTTTTGCCGAATTCGTATTTAGTGTCGACAAGAATTAATCCTTTATCTGCGGCTAGTTGAGTTCCTCGTTCAAATAAAGCTCGAGTATAATTTTCTAATACTATATAATCTGCTTCGGAAACAATTCCTTGGCGTATGATTTCTTCTCTTGAAATATCTTCGTCATGTCCTTCTTCTGCCTTAGTAGCTGGTGTAATAATTGGTGCTGGAAAGCGATCGTTTTCAATTATCCCGTCAGGCATAGCAACGCCACAAAGGATTCTTTTACCTAGCTTATACTCACGTGCCGCATGTCCAGAAAGGTAACCTCGGATAACCATTTCAACTTTAAAAGGGTCACAACGTTTGCCTATCGCTACAGATGGATCTGGAGTTGCCTCCAGCCAATTCGGCACAATATCCTTAGTTGCTTCCATCATATGGGTAGCAATTTGATTTAGAACTTGCCCCTTATAAGGAATACCTTTTGGCATTACTTCATCAAAGGCCGAAAGCTTATCAGTAGCAATCATAACCAGTAAATCGTTTTCAAAACTAATGACTTCACGAACCTTACCAATGTATTTAGATTGTTGTCCCGGAAGGGAAAAAGAGGATGCTAATAGTGTATTCATGTAATGATATTAATTTTGATGCTCAATATTTCTGTAAGCTTCTATTACTTTTCGAACGAGTCGGTGGCGGATTACATCTTTATCATCTAAATAAATCATACCAATACCGTCGGTTTCTTTTAAAATAAGCAGGGCTTCTTTTAGCCCAGAAATTGTTTTTCTCGGTAAATCAATTTGCCCAGGATCACCTGTGATGATGAATTTTGCGTGTGCTCCCATTCTAGTTAAGAACATCTTCATCTGCGCATGGGTAGTGTTTTGTGCCTCATCTAAAATAACAAAGGCATGATCGAGTGTTCTTCCTCGCATAAAGGCTAATGGAGCAATCTGAATGGTACCTTTCTCTAAATAGGAAGCCAAACGTTCAGCGGGAATCATCTCCCGAAGTGCATCATATAAAGGTTGCATATATGGATCCAGTTTCTCCTTCATATCACCAGGTAAAAACCCAAGGTTCTCACCTGCTTCTACTGCTGGACGTGTAAGAATGATTCGTTTTACTTGTTTTTCTTTTAGTGCTTTAACCGCTAGCGCAACTGAAGTATAGGTCTTTCCAGTTCCAGCTGGCCCTACAGCAAAAAGCATATGATTCTTTTTACTGAGTTGAACCAAACGTTGCTGATTGATTGTTTTTGCCTTGATGGCTCTTCCTCCTACACCGTGAACGATAAAAGATTCGTTATCGTCCATTGCTTCCAATGCTTGCGAAGAATCTGCAGTTAGAATTCGTTCTAGAATATTCTGATCGAGTTTATTGAATTTAGTGAAATGAGCAACGAGCATTTCAATACGTTTTTCAAATTCATCTAAAATAATCTCTCCTCCAAAGGCCTTTATTGTGTTCCCACGGGCTACAATTTTCAGTTTTGGAAAATATGTTCGCAACAATTCAATATTTATGTTTTGATCACCAAAGAATTCTCTTGGGTTCACTTCAAATAACTCAATTTCTATCTCATTCAAAAGCAACAGCGTTTTAGGGTTATTTTCTTTAAGGATTTGTAAGTTTGTAATTCAAAATTACTGTTTTAGTTTAAATAACTTTTAAAATATATAGTTTCTTTATGTCAATAGTAAGCCTGATTACCGATTTTGGATTAAAGGACTACTTTGTTGCAGCAATTAAAGCTGAATTGCATCAAGAAATCAAGGATGCTCATATAATTGACATCTCCCACCAGGTAAGCCCTTTCAATCATACAGAAGCGGCATACATCTTGACAAATGCGTATAAAGCATTTCCAAAAGGAAGCATTCATATTGTAGGTGTCGATTCTGAATTTAGCCCTGATAATTCGCACATAGTCATGTTGTTCGATGGACATTATTTTATTGGCGCAAACAATGGGATTTTATCATTAGTTAAAGATGATCGCGTTCCAGATAAGGTTGTAGAAATTAATATCCACAACAACATCACCTCTTCCTTTCCTGTTTTAGATGTTTTTGTGAAAGTTGCAGGGCATATTTCCAGAAAAGGCAGTTTAGATGTTATTGGAAAAACCATAACAGAGATTAAGGAGGTTACTGGAGTCAGACCCGTTATTAATCCTGCAGAGGATCAAATTCTTGGGAGTGTTATTTATATTGATAACTTTGGAAATGTGGTAACCAATATTACCGAAAAATTATTTAGTGAATATAGAAAAGGACGTTCCTATACTATATTTGCAAAAAGTATAAAATTCGATTCCATTCATACATCTTATACAGAGGCTATAAATTTCTCGATCCCTAAGGAAAACCGAGATGAGGATGGAAAGAAAATTGCTTTATTCAATGCAGCTGGACACCTTGAGCTTTCTATATATAAAAGTAACCCTCAAACAGTTGGGAGCGCACATAGCCTTTTTGGGCTTGAATTTAGAGATACCTTAACAATAAAATTCAATTAATATGCTGGCCATTGCCAAGAGAGAAATATTATCCTTTTTTACAACCCCCTTGGGTTATAGTATACTGGCTGTTTTTTTTATTTTAAACGGTCTGCTACTATGGATTTTTGCAAATGCATTCAATCTGGTTGACTCTGGTTTTGCTGATCTTAATTTATATTTCGAATTGATGCCATGGTTGTTCTTATTTCTTATCCCAGCTGTAGGGATGAAAGCTTTTTCTGAAGAAATTAAATCAGGAACAATTGCTTTACTTTTTACAAAACCAATTTCTATTTGGGAATTGATTTTAGGCAAGTTTTTGGGGATGCTCTTTTTAATTAGCTGCAATCTTTTAGCCAGTTTTATATATGTATTTGTTGTTTTAGAAATAAAACTTGAGCAAGATGTTTTTGATTGGGGCGCATTTTGGGGGTCTTTTTTAGGTCTCTTTTTCTTAGCCACGGTATTTTCGAGCATCACCTTGTGGTGTTCTTGTTTCTCAAAAAATCCGGTAATTGCATTTTTAGCAGCTTTATTGCTTTGTTTTCTTCATTTTTATGGCTGGGGAGAAGCCTCACTCTACTTTTCTGACAATACGGTTTATAGCTTTTTTAATGCCGTGGGAATTAGTTCTCATTACAATCAAATGAGTAAGGGCATTATTGACAGTAAAGATTTAATCTACTTTTTAGGGCAACTCTTCCTTTTCCTTTTTTTAGCCATCAATCAACTTAAAAAATTAAAGCGATAATGAATCGATCAATTATCTATAGAATTATTTTCGTTTTTACAGCCGTATTGATCGTTCAAATCCTTGCTTCATTCTATACTAAGCGCTGGGATTTAACCAGTGATAATCGTTACTCTTTGTCCGATTCGAGTAAAGAATTTATAAAATCCATAGACCAACCCATTCGTGTTGATGTTTTCTTAAATGGAAAACTACCACAAGAATACCAACGTTTACGTTCAGAAACAGAGGTTATTTTACAAAGTATCGCATCCCAAAACGATCGTTTTTACTACGAATTTATCGATCCGTTCAAAGGTACTGACGATGTGGAACAGCTTCTTGAGGAAATGAACCAGTTCGGTCTTTTTCCTGAGCTTGTAGTTGAACGAGAAAATCAAGCAGTTGAACAGTCCTATGTTTTCCCATGGATGTTATTGAATTATGGTGATCGAACCGTTCGCGTATCTCTGCTTCAAAAGAATTTAGGAGATAGTCCAGAACAGCGAATACTTCAATCCATACAGCAATTAGAATATGCAACAATGGATGGAGTTTATAAGATTCTTTTACAAGAAAAAAAGAGAATTGCAGTACTGAGTTCCCACGATACATCAAAAGATATTTTGGTTACAAATTTCTTGCAAGACCTACTTCCCTATTATAATCTTGCTGCTTTTGATCTTGAGGCATTTCCTGAAACTCCAAAGAAAACATTAGAAAATTTAAATCGTTTTGATTTGCTTCTGGTTTCTAATCCAAAAAAGGTGTTTTCAAATACAGACAAATTCATTCTTGATCAATACACACAACAAGGTGGTAGTAGTCTGTATTTAATTGATCCAGTAAATGTCCAAAAAGATAGCTTATATGCATTATCGGGAACTACTGTTAGTTATGGCAATGCACTCGAATTGGATGATTTGTTTTTCAAATTTGGATTACGCTTGCGACAAGAACTTGTAAAGGACCTTTATAGTGCACCAATTGTGCTAGCACAAGGACAACAGAATGATTCGCAATATTTACCTTACCCATGGCCCTATAATCCACTTGTAGCGCCTAATCAAGATCATCCCATTGGTTCGGCTGTTGGTTCGGTCCATTTCCAATTTGTAAGCCCAATTGATACGCTCAAGAATAAAGTAAAAAAAACTATCCTTATTCAGTCTTCGTCTCTTTCTAAAATAGAAGGGATACACTCTATAATAAGCTTGTCTAGTGCTATTGAGCCAATCAAACCATCGGTTTTTACTGATAGCAAACAAACACTAGGTGTCTTGCTGGAAGGGCGTTTTAATTCACTATTCACAAATCGATTTCAGCCTTTTGAATGGAAGTCAAAAGAGATTGAGCCAGCGCGTATGGCTATTTTTTCTGACGGAAACCTACTTGAAAATCAAATTGATAAAGGACAACCATTAGAATTAGGCTATGACAAGTGGACCAACAATTTTTATAGCAATAAGCAGTTTTTCAAAAACACGATTCACTATCTTATTAAAAACAACACTTTTCTTGACCTTCGTACCAAGGAAATTAAAATTGCACTTTTGGATACTGCAAAAACAGAATCAGTATTGATTTACTGGCGCTATTTCAGCTTATTTACTCCCCTAATTATTCTACTAATCCTCGGACTTATTTTTAATGGTTACCGACTCAAAAGTTATCGCCAATAAGTGTTGATAAGTTTCTTTCGCTTTTAAAAGCATTTAAAATATCTTTGAGTAAAACACAGTTTATTTATGAAATTCATTGTATCGAGTAATCAATTGCTCAAACAACTACAAACCCTTGGTGGAGTTATCAGTAACTCAAACACCCTTCCTATACTAGATAACTTTTTGTTTGAGCTTCAAACGGATCGATTAACACTTTCGGCTTCTGATCTAGAAACCAGTATGTCATCCAGTATTTCGGTAGAGTCCGATACAAGTGGAACCATAGCACTACCAGCTCGTTTGTTGTTGGATACTCTAAAAACATTCCCAGAGCAGCCGCTTACCTTCATGGTTTTGGAAAACAATACGGTAGAGA
>Ga0307998_1001009_pt1 | contig 15378 bp, 21 predicted proteins | sample Davwhametageno37_FD_203147 | JGI IMG/M metagenome (GOLD analysis project Ga0307998, IMG submission 203147) | Marine microbial communities from Davis Island wharf, Antarctic Ocean - #37 | ecosystem: Environmental > Aquatic > Marine > Unclassified | place: Antarctic Ocean: Davis Island wharf... | reverse complement strand
TAAATAACTTAGGACTTTTTTTAGAACTATCATTCTTTAAGTTTTTAATTAAATTTTGAATAGAATCTATAACATCTAATATTTCAGAATTTTCAACCTTACCTTCGGTTATTGGCTGGAATGATTCGATTACTTTAATGTATTTCATAGTGTTTATATTTATTTTCTAGATGCAAGCTCGGCTTTAACCTCAGCTAAGTCTCTGGCAGATCCTTCAGCATATTTCTTATTGCCTCTTTGTTGATAAGCTTTAATCTCATCTTGTAAATTTATAATGTATTGCGCAAGTTCATTCCTAGACGCAGATTTGTATGCCTTACTTTCTTTTATTGATTTTTGAAAATCAGCAGTGTCTGGTATTAAATCCTCAGCGCCTAATGCTTTTGCTCTTTTTACAATAAACTTTGCAGTTCTTGCTTGATCTTTAGCTCTACCGTATGCCATAATTGCATTCTTAAGATCTTTTAAATCTTTAATAGGATAGCTCCCATCAGATAATGCAAAACCTTTCTCAGCTAATTTCATTCTCTGTTCATCAGAATAAGATTCTTCTATCTTATCACCTTTAATTCTACTAAACATAATTCCGTAAATATCACCACCCCCAAAATCAACATTAGCCATATCACTCATTACTTTAATAACCTTGCCTTCTTTACCATTAGATAATAAAGTTAACTTGTCACCTACTTTTAGTTTCTTGGCTTCAGTAATAGCAGATTCATTAGCCATATTATATTCTACATCCTCGATAAAATCAGCTTCAGTAAAATCTCCATAGTCATCAAAAAATTTCTTTGCAGTTGATTTAGCCATTCTCTCTAATGATTTCACATAGTCTTTTGCATAACTAACAGGAACTTTAGCTTTCTTAAGTGCTTTATCCATTACTTTAGCCACATCATTCCAACTCTGTGCTTCATTAATAAAATTTGTATATGTTTTAAAATGTTTCATTACTATTTTAATTTTTCTAGTTTGTTAGTAACTGTTGCCATCCAATCATCACCGGATAAACCTGCTTCTTTAGCAGCTTTCTTAATTGCTTCAACCGTTGATCTTGCCTTTACTTTATATACATTCTTTGGGTCTAGTTTTACACCAGATAAAACCATTGGTGCAAATGACATTTCCCAGTTAGAAAAACCTTCAGTAAGGATAGATTCTTTAATACTTAAATATTCTTTAGCTTTAGATAATAAATCAGCGTATGTAAATTTACCAGATAAAGCATTATTTAAAATAGTACCTGATTTTTTACCAGCAGCATACATTGCTAAATCATCAAAACCAATACCACTAACCCAGGGCTTTTTAGGATCAAATCCTAAATCAGCAGACAGAGATTGTGATAGAGAAGTATTTCCTCTAAACTGATCGTTATGTTTTAATTTATCATCACCGAACGTAGATGAATCAATAGTACTCCGACCTTCATTAACTGATTCTTTTACATAGACATCAGCAACAGGATCTCCACCATTAGTTAAACCATGAATAGCTACATTACCTTCACCATACTGTTTTACTAGTTTTGTTATATCTTTCTGAGTCTTAGGGCTATTTGTCTGTTTCCATTTCATACCAGATTCCTTTTTGCTATTATACATGTGGTCTAATACCTCTGCTTTGGTTACTTCTTTGTTACCTATCTGATATCTTGCGATCTTACCTTCATTTAAATTAGTAAACTCCTCATTAATTGTTTTAATGTGTTTCATTATAAATTTTCTTTTTTTATATATTTGTGTAGTTTCTTGTTCTTTGATTCCTGCTGTATCTTTAATTGCATTAATGAATGTAGTTTCAGGTACTCTATGACCTCCATTATATTTTGTATAATAAAAACTACCTGAACCTGCATGCCCAAAGTACCTCATTACTCTCTCGCCGTTTATTACATTATCACTATTACCTAAATATACATTATGCTTGGTACCTCTTAAGTTAGAATCATCTACTGTTGGTGTAAATGATCTATCAACAACAGCTGGATTAAATAAGACTGTTTCTATACCGAGTTTGCTTCCAATCAAATAAGCAAAATAACCGCCTATTGATGATCCTACAATAAGATCTGGTTTTATCGATTTAATTTTAGAAAATAGTTTAGAAAATGTATTTTTACTTTTGTAATTTATAGATGGTGTATATACCTCATCAAAATTATTATTTAAAAATATAATCTTTGGATCTTTTTGATCTATGTTAGATTCCAGACCATGTAAGTATACTATTTTCATTTCTATTCCTATTATTAAACTTTTGGTCTTCCTATCAGTATTTTATCGTGTGGCCCGTCACCTAGATTTCTAGAGTACCACCCGTCACCAGGTAAATCTGCTTTCTTACCAATCCATTTTACATCTTTACCAAGAACTTTATCCACTGTTGCTTTATCAGAAATAACTGGTACATTGTATTTATTTATTAAGATATCTGCAATTTTACCAGATACTTCAATATAATAACCAAGCTTATTGAGTTCTTTGCCTCTTGCTGTTATGTATGACTTTTTTGCATCCTTAGTTCCATCGTGACCTACACCTGAATATTTTATACCAAATTTAGTTTTCTTACCAAACATGACCATATCAAAATCTTGTGTACCATGAATATCAAGACCTTCCCAATAATTCCAATTAGGATCTGAAAAGATATCATCAGGAGATTTGATTTTAGCATGACCACCTATTTCAGCATAAGCAGTTGCAATTAAATCAAACAGTTCACCAGATAGCTCAGGATATTTCTTATGATCAAATTTCATAGTCTTACCTCGCTTCGGTTTAAATATTTCTCCGGTCGTTCTCTCAGCTACAAATTCTTCAAAAAGTTTTATATGAGCAGTCTTATTAAACATGATTTATTACAAATTTAGCAAAATCTGCAATATCAGTAACTCCAAATTTAGCTAGCTTCTTTGTATCAGACTTTGAGTTAATAAATGTAGCTAAACCTTTATAGTCATATTTTTCAATTCTATCATACCAAGTCTTTTCAAACTTTGGGTTTGAATCTAATCCAGGAAACCATACATCATAATCTACTACTGCATCGGTATAGTCCTCTTCTTTAGATTTATCCCAATCATTATATTTAGCCTCGTTAACTGATTCTTTTGTTAGGCCAGTTAATTTTTCGAATTCTTCCTTAGTAATCTTTTTCTCCATAAAATCAAGTAAGTGTTTAGTGATATCTTTACCTGTTTTTTTATTTATTACTTTTGCTTCGTTTACTGATTCTGAAAACAATCTCTTACCTGTTTTATCTTCTAAGTGTAATTCAGCCCTCGGATATTTTTCTTGCATTACATTAAATGTAGCCGGAGCAACATCTGGAGTAGAAACAGGTTCTTGGTGAATTACCTTACCATTTTGTATTACTACAATGACAGCAGGATAACTTCCTTTTTTTGCAGCTTTATAAACAGTACCTCTTTTAGCTTCAGTAACTACTGATTCTAAAACCTTTCCATGTTTTTCTATGTCCTTTAACACATCAGGTTTTTGTCTAATTTGTATTCCATTAAAAGTAGGTTTATCAAACCACTGTGGCCCTCTGCTACTTTTAGATGCATACTTATTTTTTAACGAGAAATGATCAGCAAACAACCCACCAGGTAAATTATAAATAATAGTTCCTTTTGGTAGAAGTACATTAACAAAGTCGCCAATCTGCGCACCTTTAACATCTTTCTTTAATTCATACTTCCTATCCTCTAGGCTTGTAGTCCAACCAGACTTTGTACCAGAAACTGAGGTTTGGTTTAGTTCAGTAACAAAATGTTCAAATAACTTAAAATGTTTCATGTAATATTTATATCTTTTTATGAATTAACTCATTCTGTAATTCAGTAAGGCAGCTTTAACTTTAGCCTTTTGTTTAGCTAATTTTTCAATTTTAGTTTGCAACTTGTCCAAGTCTCCACCATACCTATTAGCATCAGCATCGCTCCAATCTTCACCTTTCTGACCAGCCTCTGCATTCATATCAGAATCTAATTGCTCAAACTCCTCAGCTGCATCTTTCATTTGGTCTATAATGTCAATTTCTTGATCCATCAGCTTATAGTATTGTTTCATGCTTATCTTCCTAACCTTTGGTGCAGCTTTTGCTTTCGCTATTTCCATTTTCAAAGATCTAATAGCTACTAACACAGGATCATTTACATCAGAAGCTTCAGTAACTAATGATTCACTAGCTGTGAGTTTTTCTGTAATAGGTGTAAAATTACTATATTTTTTTATAAAATCCATAATTACCAAGCATAATTTTTGTCCTTGATCTTTTTAGAACGATCAGTTACTCTTTTTGCATAATCTTTAATATAATCTTTATACCAAGATCTACCTTCACCCTCTGCTTCAGCTTCTTTATCTTGTTTCAAATAATCATGATATCTTTGATAATCATCCAAAAGACCTTTAAGGAAATTAGCACCATCACTGACAGTAATACCCCTACCTCTTTTATCAGTACCAATTAAGAAATTACCACTTCTATCCATTTCACCATTTGCAATTGCATCTGTTATATGAGTATTTAATAATGCCATAGAATCTTTAACTGCTTTATCAATATCAGTGTTAGCTGCCTTGTCTTGTAATATAGATTCATATCTTTTACGATTTTCATCTTTAATATCTTTTGCAGATTTTAACGCAGTTGCACCAGCTTTAGAATCTTTACGATCATTCATTAAACCTTTTACATCATACTTATCTCTAAGACTATCTAAATCTAATACATAAACTCTAGTTGCTGTTTCAATTAAGTTCTTTTTAGTTACTTTTGCTACTGGCCTAGATTCCCATCCACTGTATAAAGATCCTAATTCATAATCTTTTGCAAGAACTCCGTATCTATCCTCCGCACCTTTCCTATGTCTACTGTATGTAGATCCTTTATCCATCGCAAAACCATACCACATACCAACTCCACCACGTAGAACTGAAAGTACAACGCCGTACTTAGATATATTACCTAAACTTAAATCGCCTGGTAAATATTTTTTGTTTGCTTTCGCCCATTTAATAAATCCTTTGTCATCATCAACAAAGAATGCTACTTTTTGTGGATTTTTTTTATCCCCGCCTGCAAAATATTCTGCTGGTGTTGTTATAGTAAAATCAGAATCTGAAATTTTATCTAAAGCAAGACTTGCGTATTTCTGCATATCTTTTGCTAAATTTCCACTCCATTTTCCACGATTTTGACTAGATAAATCTCGCAAGATACTTGAACTGAAACCTTCTGTAATTGACTCAACATCCAATGATTCCTTAAACATTGTATAGTCTTTAATATGTTTCATATTTAATAGTTTGTTTTCTTTATTTATTCAACTAGGACAGGTTATTTTATAACACTATCTACTCCTGTGTGTTTCTGTAATACTCTGTCTATTTCCTCGTCTTGTTGAACTTTGCTATATGTTGCATATTCTGGATCAGTTAATATAGTTCTAACAGAAGAGGCAAGGCCAGTCTCTGTTATGAGAGCATCGACCTTGCCTAAATACCACCTTCTTATATTTTCTGTTCCACCGTCATTAAATAAACGAACAACCTGTTCATTATCTATATACCTTTTGTGGAAACTCATACTTAAACTGTTTCTACTACAGGATCAACCTCATCCATCAGCTTGTTTAATTCTTCTTCTGCTTCATCATATTTAGAAATATCAACATCCAAGATTACATCTGGGTGATTTACTTCAGTATCTAAATCAGATAACTTTACATGATTATCTCTTAATGCTTGGTTATCAGTATGAACTTTACCAACCACAGTAGATAAGTCTTGTCCCATCTCAGCCATTAGTTCAATAAAATTCCTAGCTTCAAAGAATCCTTTCCCTTTCATTGAGGTTACCATTGTCCATAAGATAGTAATACTGGTACCTCTTAGTTTAATAATACCATCCCAATCTTTTGCCTGTGTTGCTTTAGCGTTTTCTCTAAGATTAGAATATAACATTACTAGCCCGGTTGCAGTAGTATGCCCCCACTCAGCATCTTTTTCTAAAAACTTACAAAGCTGTTTATAAAGTTTAGTAGAACCAAATGGAATTTCATATTCATTAGTTTGTAAGTCTCTAAGTAAATCTTCATTGAGCTTTAATGCAATTTTCTTGTCTGCAATGATTTCACTCATCTTACGTGGATTCTCGTTAATCGCTTCGTTTGTATCAGTTACGATACCTTCTTCGTTTCCTTGTATTATTTTCATATCGGGTTTATTTGTTTTCTTTGCCATCTTTTAAATTATTTGTGTTTGTTGTTTTAGGTGTTGCTGTTTGGAACTCGTTATTAATATTACCACACTTATTACATGCCATAGTGTCTAGCGGTAATAGCCTATCCTTTCCATCAGGTGATATAAACCTGCTTACTTTTCTTAGAAAGAATGCGGGTTTGAATACATTATGACCACAGTCATCGCAAACGATTTCTATAGTCGAATCAATATCTACATTCATTTGTTGTCCTTCCATATTAATTATATAGTTTTATTCTTATTTGTTTTAACTTTATTGATCTCATGTAATTTATATTCTGAATCTATCCAATTACCATTAACATAACTCCATAGAGATTGTGAAGAGCTTGCATAGTCGTTGGGGTGTGGTTGAGTCTTGGCCCATCGTTTAGCTTTAGCAAAACCCGTTACTGAATATTCAAATGCACCTTCGTGGTTTTGTATGAACCAGCCTCTAATTTTTTTAATCAAGTTAAACATTTAGTATTTATTATTATATGTATAATTATGAAATAGTTTTAAGTAATTCATTAGCTTCTTCTAAATCTTTTGGAGTATCAACACCTAATGACTTGTATGAAGTCCAACCTGCTATGATAGGTATATTATTGTCCATCCAGGTTAGCTGTTCAAGGGAGTGTTCGATTGAGCTCTCAGATGGTTTTAAATTTGCTATCCTGTCTAATACACCTGCACTATATCCATACAAACCTACATGCTTAAATGCAAAATTAGATCTCATGTAAATAGAACTCCTAGTAAACATACCAACTAAACCTATCGCATTACTTAGTGCTTTAACTACATTAGGATTCTTTCCCTCATCTCCTACCAAATCAGTTGTCATTGTTGCTACTTTATCTGGATGATTATGAACAATTTTAATTACTTCATTTATATCTTCAGGATTAATAAAAGGTTCATCACCTTGTACATTAATAATAAAATCGGCATTCTTTAATTTTTGAACCCCTATTACTCGCGCAGTTCCAGTTTCAGCAACAGGTGTCCATATAACTTGAGCTCCAAATTCTGTTGCAGTATCATATACCAATTTAGTATCGCATGCAATAATAACTTCATCGGCTATTGATTCACATGCCCTTTCCCACGTATGTTGTATCATTGGCTTATCCCCAATCATAGCTAAAGGTTTTCCAGGTAATCTAGCGGATGCCCACCTTGATGGTATAATAATTATTGTTTTCATTGTTCCTTACTTTTTTTACCAAGATATCCACTGTGATGTCTTTTTGAGTAATCCTTTTTTGTAAATCTAATCTTCTTCATTAATTCAACTACTAAGATATCTCCTATAACTGTCATTAGTGTAGTAGAGATAGTTGGTGTTAATCCTAATGGGCATATTTCATCAGCATCACCGGTATGAATTACGATATCAGATTCTTTTGCTAGTGGGCTATGTTTTTTGCTAGTGATACATATGATTGATATCTTAGGGTATAAGTTTCTTGCCAATTCAATCAATTCTAATATTTCTCTAGTTTTACCAGAGTTAGATAAAAGAATAAGAACATCATTTTTTTGAAGTATACCTAAATCACCATGCTGTGCTTCACTAGGATGTAAATAAACAGAAGGAGTTCCAGTAGAACATAACGTAGTAGCAATATTTAAAGCGATCTGCCCAGCTTTACCCATACCTGATAATACAGCCTTACCTTGCTCAAACCCATGTACCTTTTGCTTTATCTTATTAACTGCTAACTCAAACGAAAAATCTACAGGAATATTTTTTATTGCAGTTATTTCTTTTTCTATTAAATCTTTTATTGAATCTTTCATTTTATTGTAATTTTTTTGTTTAAATTATTAGCATCTTGTAATATCTTGCTAAATAATATAGCAGGTATCTTATATAAATTTTTAAAAAGTTTTCTTTGATCGTTTCTTATATAAGTATTTAAATCAAAAATATAATCATACTCTTTCCTATTCATATCTAAAAAGGTTTTTACTTCATTAGATAATGATAAATCTGTTTGGCCTATTAGTTTTTCTTCATTTCTAATATGATTAATAATGTCATCTTCACTTTGATAAGGTAATGCCGAAGGTGTGCCACCATTCCATATAGTTTTTATTCCTCTCACACCTAAATCTTGTACTGTTGAAGATAATCCATCATATTCAGTCAATCTTATTCCTATAAAACATTTTTTATAAACATCCTCTAGCTCTGATTTTGAATAAGCTTTAAATGGAGGATGTACTTCTGCGCTATTATATTTTCCAAATTGAGTACATATTATATTAAGATGAGGAAAATGATTTTTTACAATTCTTTTTATTGTTGGGTAACCGTAAAGATTTTCCATAGGACCTTGGCCATAAAAATATATTGAGTTGCCTTTCTTAATTGGTTTGATATTATCTCTATCAGCTAAACCAAATGGGAATTCAATATATGATAATTTTAATCTGTCTAAGTAATTGCTTATTATTAATGAAGTGGATATAAAATAAATATCTTTTCTTAATCTAACTTTATCTAAACAAGCCTCTAACGGTCGTGGGTCATTATTTAATATAATTATAGCAGGCCCTTTATGATTATCAATTACCCAAGATATTTCATTGCACGAGAAAAAGAATGAAGGTGCAAGAGAGTCACTATAAGAATTACATCTTTTAATTACAGGTGTTCCATTTTTAAAATGATCCCACCAGGTTTGTATCTTTAATTGGTTTATTTTAATCATTAGGTAATCCTTTTAAATTATTTACTCTTTCTTTTATCCATTTAGCTGGGATGCCTACATAAACTCCTGGCTTTTCGGTGCTCTTGGTTAATATTGCGCCTGAACCTAAAACTACATTATCTAATACTTTACATGCTGGTTGAACTGTACACCCTGAACCAAAGAAACAATTTTCTCCGATTATGACAGCTCCACTTAATGTTACATTATTAGCAATATGTGTATTTTTACCAACATTGCAACCATGACCTATTGCAGTTCCAGGTGCAATCATAACACCATCACCTAACTTAGTCATTTCATTACAAGAGCCTCTTACTATAGAAACGTTGGAGCATATGTAACAATCCTTTCCTATATTAGTACCGCCCGTTAATGTAAGCATTACTTTCTTGTTTCTTTCAGTATCCCATGTCCATAATAAACCAGTACTACCAATAACAGAGCCTGATTCTATTGTGGTACCATCACCTATTATTGTATTATTTCTAATAATTACACCCGCTTGTATATTAACATCGTTACCTATACTGCAATATTTACCAATAGTAGCACCAGGATATTTTTTACTTAAATCTTTATCTACCTCAAATGTTTTGTTATTTCCAAACAAGTGGGAGATATAATAAAATACTAATTTAGGATCTTTAACTTTTATATAAGATATGTTAGTATTACTTTCATCAAAATTAAATGGGCACAGTAAAGTTATATCTTTTTTATCTTTTACTAAATGAGGCACATTACCATCAAGATAACATAGATCATTATCTCTTACATAATAAATTAATGATATGTCATCAATATAGAGATTAGGTATACCCGATAATTTATAATCATACCCTAAATCTTTAATGTGTTGAATTATTTTATTTCTCATTCTTTTTATAAAATTTAGCAGGTGAACCATACCATATTTCATTAGATGGGATATTTGATCTTACTTGTGAACATGCCCCAATAATTACATTATCACCGATACTAAAACTTGGCATTAATGTTACATTGGCACCAATAAGTACATTATCACCGATTCCCTTAACAGATTTAAATCCACCATCTTTAAGATTAGGAGTATCAGTTAAGACAAAACCATATTTAATTGTAGTATTACTTCCAATAGTAGCATTAGCAGATATAGTACATCTACTACCCATCCCGGTATTATCACCAATAATTACATTTTCTCTTATTTCACAGTATGCTGTAAATTTACAACCCTGCCCTATCTTTGCACCACTCCTAACTATACAGAACGGTCCTATCTTAGTATCTTTACCAATTTCTACATTTGATTCAATGTAAGCTAATGGGTGTATTTCTGCTGTCTTATGTATCATATTTTATTTTTATTTTTTTAATATCTCATTACATTTATCTATAAAGCTTTTGGTAATTCTCCTACCTTCAAAGTGATGGTATACTTTATTTTCATAAGTAGTCCCTATACCAAACATACTACCATCTTTAAGTTTCCATTTAGGTATTTCTACATGATTAGGATACATTAATTTAACAGGCATGTTCTTTTCTAATGCTATATGAGTATACTCACCACCAACATCCCATTGTTTATTTTGTTGAAAACTAGGTTCTCCTAATTCTTCATATGTTTTTCGTGAAAACGCAAGGAATGCAGGTGAGGCGTAATCATGAGCATTATGTATATGATTAGGATTCTGTGCAACTGAATATAATCCTATATTATTTAAAGCCCATTCTCTAGCTTCTTTAATAACATTTTTATTTAAAGGAATGCAATCAATATCCATAATTATAGCATGATCCCATTTATTATTTTTTAAATAAGAATCTACTGTACTTGCATGACCTCGCCATACATCTGGTTTAATTTGAATAATTTTTTCTCCAAAATGTTCAAATACCTTTCGCTGCCCTTCTACTACCGAGCTAGGAATAACTTCATTATATACTGTTATTATCATATCATTTAATTTAATTTTTACCATTAGGGTTTATCTTATTATACCCTCCCATTGGGGCTACATAATAAACATCTTCGGTTATATTTATTTTAGTTGTATGTTGCATTGCAATTTCCATAAAACTCCAATCAGGGCTATCTGCTGAAACATCAAACATCCACTTATGCTTTAAATAAAATGAAGTTTTTATTGCAAAGTTGCAACCGATATTACCTCTTCTTATATTATTATCTCCTATTCTAGGAATAATTTTTGGGGGATAAAAGGGATTAGCTGCATCCTGGGACATTCTTAAAATAATAATATCAAAATCATTATTAAGCTGCTTGCTAAAACCTTCTTTTAAATAATCGTCGTCATCCAAAAAAATAATCCATTCACTATCATTAATCTTTTCTAATCCTTTGTTCCTATTCCCAACCCCCCTACCATCTTTAACTTCGCCAAATATTAAAATATTATGATCAGTCTTTTCTTTCTTTATAGATTCTATTGCCCTGTCTAATGTATCTCTATATAAAGTTGGTATAATATAGTCTATTTTCATCATATCATATTTTTCATGAAACCTGTATAATTACGGTGTGCTTGTGCAATATCACTAAATCCTGGTACTTGCCACATAATAGTTGGGGAAGTTACATAACATGGAAAACTACTCTGGATTGCTCTTACATAAAATTGATCTATAGTACGGCATGGGTTTTTATATTCCTCTAAGATAGTATCATATAATGAAGAGTGTACACCATAAGAACCTGTTGTAAAGCTTTCAAAAGTTTGACTAATATTATCTGTTATTTTTTTCTTGGGTACTCCAGTATGGCCACTCGCTCCTAAATAAAATAATTTCCAATCACTAGGTAAATCCTTAACTTTTTGACTAAACAGAAATTCAAAATTATCACCAGTAGCTAAATCATCTTCAAAAATTAAAACCTTATTATAATTATTTTTCTTCGCATCTTTAATAACTTCTAAATGAGACATTAGGCAGCCAAATGCTCCTGGCTTAACTTTTGTTAAAAAAGATTCTTTTACTGGTTGATGCTGATAATCTTCAGGAATCCCTTCACAAAAATCTACAGCCTCAAATAATTCAAACGTTATATTAAACTTATCTAAAAGCTCTTTAGTCATTTTTAATTTATCTGGCCTTCTTTTAAGATTGATAAGATAAACCTTATCAAAAAAATCATTTACTTTCATAATATTTATTTATTTATGCATTTTTTAATCCATTCTATTTGCATTGTAGGTGTTGATGTTTCTAAAAATAATTTCATTGCATTTTTTCCTATTTGTATTGCATCGCTTCTATTTCGAGTAACCCAATTTATTTTATCTATTAAATCACTATAGTCTGATTTACACTCTATATAATGGACCCCTGGTATTAATTTTTTATTATAAGATAGCGTAGTAACTAACTTTGGTGATATTGTGCATGCACCAAAACCTATCTGTTGAAGTTGGCCCCTATCTAACATGTTATTTCTTGCGCCGGGTACACAAACAATGCTACTTGCTTTATTAATTAATCTATAAAAATCCTCCTTAGGATATCTTTCCCTATCTAAGTTATTACCAAAGTTATCAGTTAATAATTTAGCAACATAATTTCTTCTTTCTACTGCATTACCTGCAGGTGCTTGGTTGTTTAGTACCTTACCTACTGCTTTGTAATTAATTTCAGGTTTTAATTTGTTGTATAAATCCCAATCATGAAAACTAACTGGTGAAAATGGAAATACATTTAATTCAGCATTACCTGCCTCAGTCCAATGAAATTTGAAATAAGCTGCATATTTAGATACACTATCCCAATCATATTGCTCATGATCATTAAAATCAAATCTACATAAATGATCATCTATTTTACAATCAAAACTAGTATTGCTTCTACATTCAAAATTTGTCGCTGGGACCATCTCTATCTCAGCGCCACCCTTTATTAATAAATTTAAAACATATGTGGGATGTGTACTATAATATCTATGATATTGATTAGGGGCGTTGATATCTGTATGTTTAGACCACTCGGGGTTGTATGCTGGGAACTGGACTTTCATCGTTTGATTTGGTTTACTCATTTCATTAATTTTCATTTACGTCTGATTTAAATCTTCTGCTTGCTTGGAAGTGTTCTATCACTGGTAATATATTAGGATACATACTCCTCATACTATCGAATATCATAGTATATTCAGGTGGTAAATTTTTATATGTAAAACCAGGATCTTCTGCTTTCATTTTATTGATCACAGTATCTAAATTCCATTGCTCCATTCTATTAGATGCATTACCTTCTGTTACATTTATATCTCTCCATAATTCACAGATACGTTTTGTTCTTTCGTTATTCTCCATATAAATAGTACCACTTAAGCATTCATTTTTTCTCCATCTAAAATCTTGCCATCTTACTGCTATGTCACATTTATAATTTTTAAATAAATCTGGCATCCTATGAACAATTGCATCAACATCAACATACAAGAGTCTATATTTAGGATGCTTAATTAACATATCTAACATGAACTCTGCCTTGAATCTAGTATTAGCTTGCCAATTACCCAAAGTCTTAACACCACTTATGTCATGATTAATCCCCAACTTATTTAAAGATGCTAGTAAATTTTGAGCTTCTTCTTCATACGGAGTATTAACTGTATAATAACCAACAACCATTAAATTAGTTAAATCACTATTATCAGTAGTAGGTGTTTGGTATTGCAAACCGTGCTCGTACAAAACATCGTTGAATGACTCAGTAGATATATTTGGTGAGTTTGCTAATATGCTATTACTAGATAAATTTATTATTTTTTGAGATTCATCGTGTTCACTTAATGCATCGTTTAATGTAACTGCATAATTTTTGACATTATTCTTAAATGATTTTTGATCTATGTCTCGGTATGATTGGTGGAAGTGAGTTTGACCATCAGCATTTAAATCAAATCCTAATAAGTAAATTTTCTTATAACCTAATAATAATGCGAGCTGTATGCCGCAATGGCCACTATTTCCACCACTAGAGAATTCAGATAAAGTTGAACCAAAACCAACATCTGTATTTGATTCAATAACACCTGTATATTGATACAAATCACTATATACAAAATTTCTACGTGTATCAATAACTTGGTTATTTTGGTAAGACATATACTTATGAGTCATGTTAGCTACAAAATAAGTATGCTGTGTTTTTTGTTTAATTTTCTCTATAGGCAAAGACGCTTTGATGAAATAAGAATAATCTGTTGTAATAAAATAAGTAGGATTATCAATATATTCAACTGCTTTGTTAACAGCAATAGTATCAAAACTTGCTAATTGACTAAAATCAAAACCACTAAGGGATGGTCCACCGCCAACTACAAAACAAATATCATTATGAGTTTTATTTAAACTATTAATAAAGTTAATAGGTGGAGTTATCTGTTTCTCTAATGGTTTTCTACTTGTCTTAGCGAAATTTCTTGACTTTATATTAATTCTAGGATTAGAGATATCGGAAGGTGCACCAGGTCTTAACGTAACCCTAGGAAACTGTTTCTCAGGTGTACCGTAAGAATTTGGATCTTGTGTTATTTTTTTAATGTTTCTACGCTTCATCTTCGCTTATTGTTTTTAAAAAAGAATTGATTTGTTTGTGCATGGGATGGTATATTATTAGGTACATGAGATCCGAGCTTGAGCTTATGGATGATTGTTTTCATAGGGTCATGACTACTTTCAAAGAATATTGATTCATTACTACCATCATGATCATTTACTTTAATATGACCAAGCTGATTTCGATGCATCGTAGAACTCTCAAAGAAATCAAAACCAATTAAATCTAATCTTGCAAAATCTATAAATCTATTAAAAAAATTATAAGTACTAATACCAGTTGAAGGTTTAACATTACCTAGAGCTTGTGTTAAAGAATTATATGTATCGTGAGATATATCATACACATTAGGATAGTTAAGTTTTTCACTATGTATAATTGGGCTTATTATATAATTTACTGAATTACCCTGTATTATATTAGTAGCATGTATAGCAGTCTTAATTCCTATTGATAAGATATTAGTTTTAGATCCTATATGTTCATCAAAAAGTTGTCTCTTATATTGATACCCCCGGTTAATACGAACAACAATATCATAATTATCAATTAGCTTTCTATTATTACTGTTTAATAAACTAGAAGAATTACCCACTATAATAATAGTTTTGCCCTTGCAATATTCTTGTAAATTCTCTAAAGTTGCCATGTTAATTGTATTTGTATTATATATTAAACTAAAAAGAGCCCTATTGTTAAATAGAGCTCTTTTAAAATATACTTTATTGTATATGCTAGACTGCGATTGTAATCACCTGCTATAAAGACCAATTCTTAAATGTAACCTTTCGAATGGTGTTGGCACAACGCTATGCAATAAA
>Ga0307998_1001008_pt1 | contig 15400 bp, 12 predicted proteins | sample Davwhametageno37_FD_203147 | JGI IMG/M metagenome (GOLD analysis project Ga0307998, IMG submission 203147) | Marine microbial communities from Davis Island wharf, Antarctic Ocean - #37 | ecosystem: Environmental > Aquatic > Marine > Unclassified | place: Antarctic Ocean: Davis Island wharf... | reverse complement strand
GGGGTGGGGCAATGACTCGCCAGGCTTTCTGGTACCTAATTAAAAAATATGCCTTAGCGGCTAATATCAACAAAACTCTTTCCCCTCATGTATTAAGACATGCATTTGCAACTCATTTAATAAACCATGGGGCAGATATTAGGGTTGTACAAATGTTGCTTGGGCATAGTGATATTTCGACAACACAAATTTATACTCATGTTGCAAGAGAGAGACTTAAGAAACTACATCAAGAGCATCATCCCCGCGGCTAGTAATTAAAATTATATTAGCTAATTTTTTTGTTTTACACAAACAAAGTTTTTTAGTAGCACTAACGCATCTTTTTTATTTGTCTCGCTAGTATCAATTATAAAATCATAATTTTCAGGGACCTCAAATTTTGATCCTATTCCAGTTAAATCTTTTATTAAACCAGCATTAGACTTTTTATATAGTCCTTTCGGATCTCTTTTTATACATGTTTTTATTGGGGTTGATACATATATTAATACAAACTGGTTATCCCCTATTATTTTTTTTGCAGCCTCTCTTAGCTCCTCTGACGGAGATATTGTAGATACTATTACACAATCTAATTGCTTAAGTAGTAATTTTGATATTTCAGCAATTCTTCTTATATTCTCATATCTAGAATTCCCACTAAAGTCTAAATCTGATGACAGCCCTGATCTAACATCATCTCCATCAATAAGAATGCTAGAAAATTTTTTATCTCTGCAGAAATCAACTAAACCAGTTGCCAATGTCGTTTTTCCTGCGCCAGATAATCCAGTAAACCATATAACTTTTTTCATTTTTTCCTTTTTCAAGAAATTAATTAAATATTTTAGCGCTCTAATATAACCCCAACAAAATCTGTATCCGGTAAAATATTTTTCTTTTTTATTTTAAGTAAAATTCTTTTCACATTAAATTTTTTCTTAATCTCAGTAGAAATTTCCTCACCTAATGATTCAAGTAATTTGAACTGATGAGTACAACCAATTTTTTTAATTAAATGTTCAATTTCAGCATAATCAATTGTGTCATTAAGATTATCATTTTCAAATTTGGTATTTTTATTTAGCTCAATATCAATATCTATTATCAGTATTTGTGATACCGACCTTTCGGCAGCAGGAACACCAATATTTGTTTTAAGATTGATTCCGTGAAGAAAAATATAGTTTGTCATGAATGATTGGCAGTTTTCAAATATAATTGCCTATATGATAAATCAAATTACTCTTGTTTTAATGGCTTATTTTGTTGGCTCATTATCCTTTGGGATAATAATTAGTTATTTTTTAAAATTATCAGATCCCAGAACAACTGGGTCTAGGAATCCTGGAGCAACTAATGTGATGAGAGCAGGCAATAAATTTGCTGCATTATTAACATTATTAGGAGATATGTTAAAAGCTACACTTGTTATTTTTGTTGCCAATCATATGGGCGTAACCGAAACTCATTTAGTGATAATTTCCATTGCAGTTTTATTGGGACATATTTTCCCAATTTATTATGGATTTCGAGGGGGAAAGGGCGTGGCAACTGCTCTCGGAATTTTATTGGGCATTCATTGGTTGTTAGCATTAACTGTTTTTTCTGTATGGCTATGTGTATTCGCGATCTTGCGATATTCATCATTGGCCGCCATCGTAGCAACAATATCTGCACCAATTATTAGTTATTCTCTAGAATTCTCTAGTGAGATTTTATGGCTAAATATTATAATTGCGACTCTTGTAATTTATCGACATAAAACGAACATTAAAAATCTACTAAATGGTACAGAGTCTAGATTTATGAAATAGAATCAATCTCAGACAATCTCCATCTTGGTTTAACAGTGTATTTAAAATCATTTTTTGCTGACAAATGATAACGAAGGGCTCCAGCTAGAGCAATCATCGCACCATTATCGGTACAGAACTCAAATGCAGGGAAGAAAACTTTAAAATTATTTTTTGAAGAAAGTTGAGTTAATTTTTTTCTTAATTGTTTATTTGCCCCGACACCACCTGATACTACTAATTGGTTTAGATTTAAATGTTCCAATGCTAAATATGACTTTTTTACCAAAACATCTGTAATGGCCTCCTGAAATTCATAAGCGATATTTGCCTTAATGGATTCATTTAGAATTTCTTGTTTTTTAACAAGAGTAAGTACAGCTGTTTTTAACCCACTAAAACTAAAATTAAATCCATGGGTATTAAGTAGTGGGCGAGGTAAGGTAAAAAAAGGACTGCCCTTCTCGGCTAAGTTTGAAAGAGCCAACCCCCCAGGATAACCTAGACCAAGTAGTTGTGCAGTTTTATCAAAAGCCTCTCCCGCCGCATCATCAAGAGTGTCTCCAATAATGCTGTAGTCTCCAATTGCTCTCACATGAATTAACTGGCTATGGCCACCTGAGACTAGAAGTGCTAAAAATGGAAACGATGGACTCTCCTCTTCTAGCATTGGAGCCAATAAGTGTCCTTCTAGATGGTGAATGGGTATGGAAGGTATATTTAATGAACAAGCCATAGCTTCAGCAACACAACTTCCAACTAAAAGAGCTCCTGAGAGTCCGGGTCCTGAAGTGTATGCAATACTATCAATTGCCTCTATCTGCAGTGACTGTTCTTTAAGAAGCTTATCAATTAAGGGAATAATGTGATGAATATGATCTCTCGATGCTAACTCAGGGACTACGCCCCCATATTCAGCATGGAGCTTAATTTGCGAGTGCAAAGTATGACCTAGTAACCCTTTTTCAGAATCATAAAGAGCTACTCCTGTTTCATCACATGATGTTTCTATTCCTAGGACTAACATTATAATTTAGCTTTTTGTTATAATTAGGTTGAAAAAAATGAATATTAGCATTAAAATGAGCGACTTTCCGAATAGAGTATAATAAGCTATTGGAACACAATATAACTATTAAAGAGATAATGAATGTCAACAATCAAAGTAAAAGAAAACGAGCCATTTGACGTAGCATTAAGAAGATTTAAACGTCTAATTGAAAAAACAGGCCTATTGAATGATCTTAGGGCCCGAGAGTTTTATGAAAAACCAACGTGGGAGCGTAAACGAAAAGCAGCTGCTGCAGTTAAGAGGCAGTATCGTCGCTTAAGAAATCAAATGCTTCCCCCTAAACTTTATTAAAAGAAGTTTATGTCCTTAAAAGTAAAAATTAATGAGGACATGAAGTCCGCAATGCGCAGCAAAGATTCTGCGCGCCTTGGTGCCATCAGGCTCCTTCAATCAGCCCTTAAACAAAAAGAAGTCGATGAAAGAATAGATCTTGTTGATAGTGACGTATTGATCATTATCGAGAAGATGTTGAAACAAAGAAGAGATTCAATTGATGCCTTTAAAAAAGCAGATCGACAAGACTTGGTTGAAAAAGAAGAATTTGAAGTGTCGGTGCTTATGCAGTATATGCCAGAACCTTTAGACGAAAGTGAAATTCTAAATATCATTGAACAAGCCATTAAAAATCTTAGTGCATCGTCAATGAAAGATATGGGAGCTGTCATGAATGCGGTTAAACCTCAGCTTTCGGGCAAAGCAAATATGGCGGATGTTTCTCAAACAATTAAAGCAAAATTAACTTAAATCTTATATTCCTTCACGTAAATTTTGGGTCTTATTAAATAATTAAGATACTATTTCATAATGATTCCTGAGTCTTTTATTCAAGAGCTTCTAAATAGAGTTGATGTTGTTGATATCATTGATAAAAAAGTTCAGCTAAAAAAAGCTGGGGCAAATTTTGTTGCATGCTGCCCCTTTCACCAAGAAAAATCCCCCTCTTTTACGGTTAGCCCATCAAAACAATTTTATCATTGCTTTGGTTGCGGAGAGCATGGGTCTGCTATTAGTTTTTTGATCGAATACGAAGGATTATCATTTGTTGAAGCAGTTAATGAATTAGCAAATACAGTCGGGCTTACGGTCCCAAACGAAGATTTTTCCGAAAAAAAAAATATTAATGAAAATTTTAAATTAGAAGAGGTACTGAAAATTGCAAATAACTTTTATCAAGCGCAACTTAGAAAATCTCCTAAGGCGATTGCTTACTTGAAGTCAAGAGGGTTATCTGGTGAAATTGCTAAAGAATTTTCAATAGGATACGCTCCCGAAGGGTGGCAAAACTTAGAGACTGCTTTTAAGAACTATCAAGATCAAACTCTTATTAAGGCAGGTTTAATCCAAAAAAATGAGAAGGAACGATATTATGATAGATTTAGAAATCGGATCATGTTTCCGATTCATAATGCCAAGGGAATAGTTATTGGGTTTGGTGGCAGGGTAATTAACCCTGAAGATACCCCGAAATATTATAATTCTCCAGAAACTGCATTATTTCAAAAAAGCTATGAATTGTACGGCCTCCTGGCCGCTAGAAAAGCAATTCGAGATGTTGGTTATGTGGTGGTGGTGGAGGGTTATATGGATGTTGTAGCACTTGCACAACATGGTATATGTAATTCAGTCGCAACTCTTGGCACAGCAACAACTCTATTTCACATTAAAAAACTTACACGGTATACAGATGAAATTATTTTTTGTTTTGACGGAGACAATGCAGGTCGCACTGCAGCATGGCGAGCAATGAATAATTCACTAAGTGCAGTTACTGATAAGACTCAGCTTAAGTTTTTATTTTTACCCAATCAGCATGATCCAGATTCATTTGTAAGAGAGAACTCAAATGATGCATTTAGGGCTCTAGCCAAAGAAGCAATTCCACTAACAGAATATATTATTAAATACCTAACACAAGATAATGATCTTGCTAGCCAGGAGAGCAAGGTAAAGTTCCTTAATGAACTTGAGCCAATAATAAAACAGTTCTCAGCTAATAAATTATTATTGTTATTTAAGAAAAGAATTGCACAATTAGTTGATCTTGATATCCAAGAAATTGATCAAATATTTAAAATAAAATTTACAAAAGAAGTAGTTAGAAATACTGTGAATAAGAGCAATAGAATCCCAATGACTCCTACTAGACGTTACTGCCTTTTTATAATACTAGAGCCTGGTATTGCTGATATAGCTGACAAGGAAATGTTTCTTACTGAAAAAATTGACGATAAGTTGGCAAGAGTAATTATCGATATTTCAATAGGAGAAGATAAGAAAAATACTGTCAGTATTATGCATTTATTATCAAGTCGATTTGACCAAGAAATTATTAACCAGCTACAAACTCAATTAGCTTTATTTGATCAAAAAATGGATATCAATCAAGAGGTCGATGCATTGAGAGTTTCTATTAAGAAAAAGCATTCATCAGCATCAAAAAAGATAGTATTGGATCAATTAAAACAAAAAAGTCTACAGTCATTAACCGATGAAGAAAAAAAATTCTTAAGAAATATGGGGAAGGGTTAAATAACTGATTTTTATAGTTTTTTTATATAAGTATTAGACAATTTTATTGACATAGATATAATGAGTTGTTAAAATCCTCGGTCTTTATCGAAAGATAGAAAAAATACAAATTTCACAGCCCCATTATATTTAGAGGTAAGCATGGCTAGACCTAGAAAAAATCCAGAAGACAAAAAAACACAACGTGTTACTCGCGTTAAGAAATTAAAAGATCTTTATTTAAAAGATGCTGAAAATAATCCTGCGGAAGCAGAAAATCGAAGAATGCAGCTTAAAGCCCTTATTATCCTTGGTAAGGAAAGAGGCTATTTAACCTACGCAGAAATTAACGACCATCTCCCTGATGGAGTTTCAGATGGCGAGCAGGTAGAAGGCATTGTTGGAATTATTAATGACATGGGCATTATGGTCTACGATCAAGCCCCTGATGCAGAAGCACTATTAATGTCAGATGCTCCAGCACCTGTAACTGATGAGGAGGCAGCGGAAGAGGCTGAACAAGCTCTTGCAACTGTTGATTCAGAATTTGGTAGAACTACAGATCCAGTTCGCATGTATATGCGAGAAATGGGTACGGTAGATTTATTAACTCGTGAGGGTGAAATAGAGATTGCAAAAAGAATTGAAGAAGGACTGAGACATATGGTTCAAGCTATTTCAGCTTGCCCGACCATTATTGATGACCTAATGATTATGAGCGATAAAGTTAAGAATAAAGAGCTGGGAGTTGATGAATTTATCGATGGATTAATTGATTTAGAAGCCGAGAAAGAAATGGCAAAAGTTGAAGCAGCTCTTCTTCCACAAGTGGAAAATGAAAATGAAGGAGATGAAGATGAAAATGAGACTGGAAAAGCCAGTGGAATGTCACCGGAAGATCTTGCCCATTTAACCGAAGAAGTATTATCGCGATTTAATAAAATAAAGAAAGCACATAAAAAATTATCCGAACTACGCAATCATAATAAATGGGTTGATGATTCAGAATATAAGAAGCACCAAGATATTATTTTAGCTATTTTAAAAGATTTTAGATTCGCTTCAAAATTTGTTGAGTTACAGTGCGATAAAGTTAGAACTGTTATTACTAAAATTAGGATGCATGAAAGAGTTATTAGGGACTTCTGCGTTGATGAAGCAAGAATGCCTCGAAAATATTTTATTGGAAGCTTTCCTGGTAATGAAACAAATTTAAAGTGGTTAAAAGAAGAAATGAAAGTCGACAAGCCTTACGTTGAAGTTCTGGAAAAGTTAAAACATTCAATTGTTGACCAACAAAAAAAGATGATTGCTCTTCAAGAAATGTTAGGTATACCTATCGAGAATTTCAAAGAGGTTAATAAGACGATGGTGGGTGGCGAAAGGAATGCACGAATAGCAAAAAGAGAAATGATTGAAGCAAATCTTAGACTTGTTATCTCAATTGCTAAAAAATATACTAACAGAGGGTTGCAATTCTTAGACTTAATTCAGGAAGGCAATATTGGCTTAATGAAAGCTGTAGATAAATTTGAATATCGTAGAGGTTATAAATTTTCTACTTATGCTACTTGGTGGATTCGACAAGCTATAACTCGTTCCATTGCCGATCAAGCAAGAACTATCCGAATTCCAGTGCATATGATTGAGACTATTAATAAGATGAATCGAATTTCTAGGCAAATTCTTCAGGCTACAGGGCAGGAGCCTGAGCCTTCTGAATTAGCTGAAAAAATGGAAATGCCTGAAGAGAAAATTAGAAAAATATTAAAAATATCTAAAGAGCCTATTTCAATGGAAACACCGATAGGCGATGATGAAGACTCTCATTTAGGTGATTTTATTGAGGATGTGGGGACACTTACCCCAGATGACGCAGCCGTATATGCAAGTCTAAGGAATGTAACTTCTGATATTTTAGAGGGGTTAACTCCAAGAGAAGCTAAAGTTTTAAGAATGCGCTTTGGCATAGAGATGAATACAGACCATACTCTTGAGGAGGTAGGCAAACAATTTGATGTTACTCGTGAGCGTATTCGTCAAATTGAGGCAAAAGCTTTACGTAAACTTAGACACCCTACGAGATCAGATCGATTAAAAAGTTTCCTGGAAGGTAAAGAGTAAATTATAGGGCCTGTAGCTCAGTTGGTTAGAGCAGAGGACTCATAATCCTTTGGTCCCTGGTTCAAATCCAGGTGGGCCCACCAACAAGTACAAGGCTTTTAGAGGATTATTCTCCTAAAAGTTTTTTTCAGTTATTACTATAGACCACATTTAAGACTACGAACTAAATGAAAACTATATAATATGTTAAATGTAATTATTAATTCAGATAGGGCTAGAATTAATTAGTTGACCCAATCGAATTTTCTGCTTATCATCTCACATTTGATTATTCCCCAATAGCTCAGTTGGTAGAGCAACGGACTGTTAATCCGTGTGTCCCTGGTTCGAGCCCAGGTTGGGGAGCCACTTAGAAGGTAGTGGGATATTTATGTCCCACTTTTTTCATCACTTCCTATCAAGTTATTACTCTTCCAATTGGTTACGGTGACAAACTCTTCATTTAATAAAGATGTGGTCTGGGGCAAATCCGTCCTGGTTACGCTGGTAAATTTTTTGGTAAGCATTTTCTATATTTTGAGAAAAAAGCTTAGTATCTAACAATAATGAATTAGTAAGATTCTTAACTAACTTATGCTTGATTGCTAAAAGCTTATCTGGGTTAGTTGCAAGCTCAACGGCTAATGATTCATAGTCCTGAGTTGATTCAGTGATCAATTCTGGTAGGCCAACTGCATTCAAGATACTAGCTGCATGCCTACTCGCAAAAGAGCTTCCAATTAGGGTAATTAAGGGTAATTCAGATCTTAGTGCATCACTAGCGGTCGCTCCAGCATTATAAGGGCTTGTATCAAGAAAAAGATCTGCATTACGATATCGTGCCAGATAATCAGACGATGATAGTTTGGCACCAAAAATTAATCTATCAGGGTTGATACCTCTAACAATTGCTTCTTTTTGTAAGTTCTTTTTAACATCCTCATTTTGAGCTAACAGAAAGAGTACAGAACTATCAACTCTACTTAAAATTCGCATCCAGCTATCGAAAGTAGTTGGTAAAATTTTATAGGAATTATTAAAGCAACAGAAAACAAAGCCTTTACTAGGTAGACCAAGATTCTCTCTTGTGAAAATTTTATCTGGGAAAACTTTTTTATTATCATTCACCTGAAAAGATGGAAGGTATATAATTTTTTCGGAGAACCACTTCCTCATTTTCTTAGGAATTATATGCTGATCTGCTAGTAAATAATCATAATATTCAGAGCCCATCGTCCCAAGATATCCAATGTACATCAATTGGATAGGTGCTACCCTTCGCGAAAAAATACCTACCCTTTCATTTCCAGAATACCCTCCTAAATCAACTGCAATATCAATTTCCATTTTTCTTCCAAGCAAAACAACATCATTGTCTGTCATTTTATCAATACTAATAAAATCATCGAAAGATTTTTCTAAGCGCTCTGTAAAATGATCTTTAGAGCCGTGAGAGAAAGCATATATCTCAAATTGATTTGAATCATATAATTCAAATAATTCTGCAGTCAGAGTAGAAACAGGGTGATAACGGAAATCGCCCGAAAAATATCCAATGCGAATTTTTTTGTGTCTTGGGTATTTTTTTATTTTTGGGGATAACTTATTTAATGGATACTTTTCTCTATTATATAATTCAGTGACACTTTTGTGCAACTCTGGATTTTCAAAAAAAGCTATAGCTAAAAATGGTCCAATGACATGCTCCTCATTTTTAATTTTTTTAGTTATTTCACTTCTTTGTCCATCAAAATTATCCCAATTACAAACCTTCATCCTGGAATCTAAAAGGCTTCCTAATAGATATGGAATGTGTGGTTTTAGATTAGCCGCATGCTCATAATCCATAATGGATTCAATATGATTATCAAGTTCTTTATTGACTGCACTTCGAAGCATCAATGCCTGAATATTATCTGGCTCAATTTCAATTGCATGGCTATAATTTATAATAGCTTCTGCGTGGCAATTAATTTTATGAAAAATTATTCCGCGATTTATATGTGCCCGTACAAAGTCTGGTCTTATTTTTATTGCAAGATCATAACTTTGGACTGCTTCATCAGTTCGTTGTAATTTACGAAAAATATCACCGATCCTGAGGTGTGCTTTGGCATTATATGGGTCAAGCTCAATCTCATTTCTATATTTTCTTATTTGGTCTTCATAATTGTCTTTTGAAAAAATTTCTTCTTTCTCTTCTTTAGGATTAGTTCTTGATTGGTGAGATTTTTCATAAAATTTCTGTGCCTCATCATAGCGTTTTAAGTTTGAGTAAATTACACCTAGATTAAAGTAAGCCTTGTCATTGTCATAATTTGCTTTTATAGCTATCTTATAACTCTTTATTGCCTCATTGTAGCGTTTCAATTTTTGGAGAGCTACTCCACGATTAAGGTGAACCTCTTCATTGTCTGGTTTTAGAAAAATTATTTGGTCGTAACATTTTACTGCTTCATCGTAGCGTTTTAATTTTCCCAGGGCTATTCCACGATTGAAATGCGATTGTATATCATCAGGTTTTAGCTGAATTGCTCTGTCGTAACAATTTATTGCCTCGTCATAGCGCTCAAGCTTATATAGAACAGCGCCAAGATTATTCTGGCCTAAGGTAGAATTAGGGGCTAATTTGATAAATTGTTGAAAATTTTCTAGTGATTTATCATAATCCTTTAAATCTTCCAAAAAGATTGTCCCTCGATTGTTAAATGCATTTGCATAATTTTTGTCTAATTCAATACATTTTGAATAGCTAATAATTGCGTCACTAGTTTTACCAAGCTCTCGCTGAGTTTTTCCCAAATTAAAGTAGGCATCCACATATGAAGGATTAATATCAATTGCCCGATTGAAGCTTAGAGCTGCTAATTTATATTCTTTTAAATTAAGTAATCCAACTCCATGTGCGTTATGAGCCCAAAATTGTTTTTCATCTTGGTTTAATGACATCTCAAGTAACTTTACACCCTCATTTTCTCGCCCAGTCTGTATATATATAATTCCTAGCATTGTATTAGTACCAATGTGTAATGGTTGTATCTCTAATATATCTTTAAATATAGATTCTGCATCCCGAAGATTCTCGTTTTGCTGTAATTGAACAGCCTGTTGAAATTTAGCATCTAACTCTACTTGGTTATTTTTCGAATCCATGGAAACTATTATCCCATAAAATATAAAATTTTTTTTAAGATCAAAGTTAATTAACAACAAATTCTCATGTCACTTTCAGATATGAAAATAATTTAAGCTCTTAATTTATAGACATGTAGAGTCTTTTAGATATAATATTTCTAACTTAGTTGATAGCTAATTATGAAACAACTTCTAAGTCCTATAGTTACCTTTTCAATCTAGAGCTTCTTATTATGGTGTTTAAAAGTAAAAATCAACATGACATCACTCTAGTAGGTGGTGGGATTATGAGTCTTACACTAGCTGTCCTTATTAACGAACTAAATCCTAAATTAAAAATTCATATTATTGAGAAGTTAGCAGCCTGCGCTAAAGAAAGCTCCAGCGCTCTAAATAATGCTGGGACAGGGCACGCAGGTTATTGTGAGTTAAATTACACCCCGGAAAATGACAAGGGGAAAGTTACTATCAAGCGCGCAATTGAAATAAATGAAATGTTTGAAGTTTCCTTGCAGTTCTGGGCTTATCTTGATAAAAAATATCCTACATTCAACCCTAAGAAATTTCTTAAAAAAACACCCCACATTAGTTTTGTTTGGGGAGAAGAAAATGTTGAGTCACTAAGAAAAAGATTTTTGGCTTTAAAGAAACAACCATTGTTTAAAGAGATGGAGTTCACAGAAGATTATAAAAAAATAAAAAGCTGGTCGCCTCTGCTAATTGAAGGTAGGGAGTCAAACGAATATATTGCAGCTACAAAGGTTTCTCATGGTACTGATATTAATTTTGGAGAATTAACATCAGAGCTCCTAGAAATTCTCTCAAAAAATGAAAATTTTAAGCTCTCCCTTAATACTAATGTAACTAAAATCCAAAAAACAAGGAAGCAAAAATGGGTAATTAATAGCACTAATAATAAGTTAAATAAAAAACTAACTCATGAAAGCTCTTTAGTTTTCATTGGCGCTGGAGGAATGGCGATTAACCTTCTCCAACAAATGAAATTAAAAGAAGCATTTGGCTATGCTGGCTACCCTGTTAGTGGTAAATGGCTTATTTCATACAACAAATCTATAATTAAAAAACATAAAGCAAAAGTTTATAGCCATGTTCTCCCGAAAGCTCCTCCAATGTCTATCCCTCATTTAGATTTAAGGGTTATTGATGGATCTGAAATACTATTGTTTGGTCCATTTGCTGGCTTTTCATTCAAATTTTTAAAATATGGATCGAGTTTCGATCTTTTTAAATCAATCAGAAAAAATAATGTTAAAACATTAATATTTGTAATGTTTAAAAATTTAGATTTATTAGTATATCTTTTGAAGCAAGCTTTAATGAGTAACAGATCAAGGATAGATCAGCTTAGAGGATTTTATCCAAATGTTAAAACTAAAGACTGGACGAAATATATTGCTGGACAAAGAGTCCAAATTATTAAGAACTGTCCTATCAGTGGCCCTAAACTTGAATTTGGTACAGAAATAATATGCACAAAAGATAAAAACCTAGCTGCACTTCTTGGAGCGTCGCCGGGAGCCTCGGTTGCTACTTCATCTATGATTAAAGTCCTAACTGAACTCTTGAGTAATGAGGCGCCTAGGTCAAAACTACAGAAAATTATTCCATCCTATGGTTATAATCTAAATAATGATGCAGCAATGCTTAGACGCATAAGAACTAGAATATATAAACAACTTGGATTATGGTAAATCCCTTTGTCGTCTAATTTCTGAGAGAAAAATACCTGACGCAACACTGACATTAAGGCTTTCGACCTGACCCAACATCGGAATCGAGATCAAGGAATCACATAACTCCTTAGTAAGTCTTCGCATACCTTTTCCCTCAGACCCCAAAACAATTGCTATTGGCCCCTTAAGATTTGATTTAAATAAATTGTTCTTTACTTCACCATCTGTACCAATAATAAATACACCCATCTCCTTAAGATAGCGAATTGTTCTTCCTAAATTAGTGACAGCAATAAAAGGAACAGATTCAGCGCCACCGCAGGCAACTTTCCTAACAGTAGCATTAACGCCAACAGCATTATCTTTTGGACACACAACTGCATTAACACCCATAGCATCTGCAACTCTAAAGCAGGCTCCTAAATTATGAGGGTCTTCAATGCCATCAAGTATAAGAATTAATGGAGGCTCTTTTAAATCACTTTCTATAATATCTTCTATTGTCTGGTATTTTTCTTTTCGCTCGATAACAAGAGCAACTACGCCCTGATGCTTAAATTTTGTGGCCATACCATCAAGCCTATCCTTATTAGATAAATGATATTTAATATCATTTTCCTTAATAAGCTTCATGAGATCCATAACACGCCCATCATTCCTCATCTCATCAAGATATATTTCTCTGATTGATGATGCATCTAAGCGAATACGACTGATGATGGAATGAAATCCATAGATAATTTTATTATCTTCGCTCATCTTCTTTTTTTAACTTTTTTCTTCTTTTCATCTTTATTTTTTTTAATTTTTTTTTCGCCACCCACCAATGAGAAATCAATTTTTGAGGTCTCTAAGTCAACTCTAACTACCTTTACTTTCAATCTATCACCAAGGCGATACTGGGTGCTCGTTCTTTCTCCAACCATGGCATGTTTTTGTTTATCATAAGCAAAATAATCACTGCCTAATTCAGTAACGTGCAGCAAGCCTTCGATAAAAATATCATCTAACTCCACAAATAAACCAAACCCTGTTACTCCGGCTACGGTACCCTCAAAAATTTGCCCTACTTTATCTTGCATAAAATAGCATTTTAACCAGGCCTCAACATCTCTTGTAGCATCATCTGCTTTCCTTTCAGTCCCCGAACAATGCATAGCTATCTGATTAATATTTTTTATAGTTGTCCTTGCTTTACTTAACTTCTCTTTAATAGCTCGATGAACTATCAGGTCAGGGTATCGTCGGATAGGAGATGTAAAATGAGTATAAGCTTCATATGCAAGTCCAAAGTGACCTTTATTTTCATTGCTATAGACTGCCTGTTGCATAGATCTCAATAAGACCGTTTGAAGTAAATGTTCATCGGGTCTACCAGTCACTTTTTTTATCAGCTCCCCATAATCTTTTGAGGTGGGACTATCTCCGCCACTCAATGACAATCCAAATTCAAGTAAGAAACCTCTTAAATTTTCTAGTTTTTCTGGTGTAGGCGTTTCATGATTTCTAAATAATCCATTACCATCATTGTCCAATAAAAAATCTGCTGCGCATACATTTGCCGACAACATGCATTCTTCAATAATTCGATGGGCTTGGTTACGATAGATTGGCTTAATAAAATCAATTTTTCCTTGCTCATTAAATACAATCGTTGTTTCAGTCGAATCAAACTCAATGGCACTTCTTAGCTGCCTCTGTTTGAATAAAACATCAAAAACTTTTTGTAAATTAATAAGGTGAGGAACAACATGATCATGCTCTGATTGAAGTTCTTTATTATTTTTATTTAATATCTGATCAACGATCGTATAAGTAAGCCTAGCTTTTGAATTCATAACTGAGGAGTAAAACTCATAGGAAGTAACCTTACCTTTTTCGCTGATAACCATGTCGCATACCATACAAAGTCTATCTACATTTGGATTAAGCGAACATAGCCCATTTGATAGTGCCTCAGGTAACATTGGGATTACTCGCCGAGGAAAGTAAACAGAATTGCCGCGTTCCAAAGCCTCTTCGTCTAAAGATGTCTGGGGAGATACATAAGAGCTTACATCAGCAATAGCCACCACCAGGCGCCACCCATCTTTTACAGGCTCAGCATAAACAGCATCATCAAAATCTCTTGCTGTTTCACCATCAATAGTTACCAAAGGTAAGCCTCGTAAATCTTTTCGGCCTTTGTGATCAGATGCAGATACAATTTTTGAGTAAGCTTCCGCCTGTTTGATAGCTTTAGTTGAAAACTCATATGGAAGATGATGTTTTCTTAATGCAATTTCTATTTCGATTCCACTATCATCATAGTTTCCAAGAATTTTTATAACCTTACCCATTGGCTTAACTCTTCTTCCGGGCTGGGTGGTAACTTCAATCTCAACAACCTGCCCCGTCTTAGCATCCATATCCTCATTGTAGGGAATTAAAAAATCTTGATTAATACGCTTGTCCTCGGCAGCAACAATCGTTACTCCATCACCCTGAACAACACGACCGACAATAATATGATTTACTCTCTCTAATATTTCTACAATCGTGCCCTCAAGGCGACCTTTTCTATCTTGACCTGTTACTTGAACCATAACGCGATCATTATTTAAAACTTGAGATATTTCCCTGGGAGATAAAAAAATATCATTGACCACTTTGTCATCAGGAATTAAAAAACCAAATCCATCTGGGTGACCCATTACTCGACCAGCAATTAAATTCAACTTTTCAGAAATACATAAAATATCCTTACGATTAATAAGAATTTGCCCTTGTCTTGCCATAGCCCTTAAACGCTTTTCTAGAAAAATAGCTTCATCTTCCCGAATGTCCAGTAACTGAATTAAATCATTTTTCTTAATAGGGACGCCATGATCTGCCATCACCTCAAGAATTAATTCTCGGCTAGGAATTGGGTTTTCATATAATGTGACCTCACGTTCTTTTTGAGGATCACTTTCACGTATATTTTTTTTATTATTTTTTTTCATTTATTCTGAGGGGTCTTTTTTATCGTATGCATAAAGATGAGGGATATTACGCCCTATTCCATTAAAGTCTAGTCCGAAACCATAAACGTAATGATCTGGAACATCTAAACATTTAAAATCTGCCTT
>Ga0307998_1001007_pt1 | contig 15405 bp, 13 predicted proteins | sample Davwhametageno37_FD_203147 | JGI IMG/M metagenome (GOLD analysis project Ga0307998, IMG submission 203147) | Marine microbial communities from Davis Island wharf, Antarctic Ocean - #37 | ecosystem: Environmental > Aquatic > Marine > Unclassified | place: Antarctic Ocean: Davis Island wharf... | reverse complement strand
TCCTATAGAGCCGTGGTAGACCACCACGTTGATAGGCTGGATGTGGAAGCGCAGTAATGCGTGTAGCTGACCAGTACTAATAGCTCAATTGGCTTGATTTATGCACTGAAAAAAATTTTTAGGATATTGATAAAAAAAATAGTTAGAAGTTAAATACTGCTTTAGTAATTTTAGCTTTAATAATTAACTACATGAATATAAATGAATATTAATGCGGCAATAATTATTCCTTCGGGTAGGCCAAAGTTATTAAAAAAAACTCTTAGTTCATTTTACAAAAACTGGAATAATAAATATCAATACCCTATCTATATCCACACTTTAGGTGAGGTTTATTCCGAAGAAGAAAAAAAATTTTTTATTAAAAAATATAAAAATATATCTTTCGAAATTGTAAACCCAAAGCTTCCAAAGCACATTAAAAAGAAGGATCTTTTTTTCAACAGATTTTACAACAAGTATGCATTTAATAGCTTTACTGCGCGAAGGTTGGGATATCTGCATATTTGTTATTTTGTTTCAAATGTTGCATCTTTTGGCAAAGCAGGTTGTTTGAGTAAAAAGTTAGAACAATATGATTATATTATGAGAATAGATGATGATGCGTGGTTTCGAAAAAAAATAAACTTTGATATGTTTAAAAGGTGTGGAAAGCACCCCCAAGCAACAGGAAGGTTGACAATATCAGGTAGTAGAAAAATTCCCCTAACTAGAGAAAAACTTTTTTACTTTTTACAAAAATATATAAAAACTAATAATATTAATGTTATTAACAATAAATTAAAGCTCGTATTAAATAGCAATGATGAAAATAATTTTTCTCAATTACCTTATTCTTTAGGAAACTTTGAAATATATAATATGAAGGTTTTTAAGTCACCAAAATTTAAAAGATATATAAGTAGTGTTAATAAATTTGGGGGACAGTATAAATATAGATGGGCTGATTATGATCTAACAAATCTTTTTTTATACATGTTTTATAAGAATCCAATTTTAAGTTTTAAATTTTCAGAGGAGACATATAAGTCATCACACCCCAATGCTAAAAAAGTTTATGATTCTGATGGTTTATTTAGCAATTTAATTTTTTATATTACCAAAAGAATAAAGTTCTTATTTTATAAAATTAATATTAATTAATTTTTTGTCATACGTTCATAGTAATTTGAGAAGTATAAGACACTTAATAGGGTGGTAAATTTAAATAATAGCCTCAATGTATTAAGATTAATTGACTTTTTTGTTATATGTTTATAGTGATTTGTAATGGATAAACTGCTAAAATATAATTGTATTCAAGAATTAAAACAATCTGGACCTCCAATCATAATTGTTGCAGCCGTTCATGAGTCGGAGGCGGTTGCCAATGCTTGTAAAGATGCTGGTGTAGAGGTTTTAGCATTCTGTGACAGCATAAAAGGTAAATCACAAAACCTCTTTTGTGGCTTAGAGGTTATTCACACCCCAACATTACCAGGTAGATTTCAGAAGGCTCGTTTTATTATTGCATCACAACATATCCAAGATTGTGTAGAGCAGTTGACAGCTCTTGGATATGATAAATTTTACTCGCCTTTAGAGCTCCTTGAAAATTATGATGTTAAAAAGAAACAGCACCTTATATCGGAATCATACATGGAAGCTCGACTTACAGTCTGTAGAAATAGTCATAAAATATATTTAGAGGGTGGAGAAAAAACGTACATGAGAAGTCTTGATGTAATGATTACAACAAGATGTGGTTTAAAATGTGAAAGTTGTTCAAATCTTATGCAATACTATAAAAGTCATAAGAACTTTGATCATGAAAAAATCCTAGACTCTATAGACATCATTAGAAAAAATGTTGATATTATATCAGAATTTAGACTCATTGGTGGTGAGCCACTTATGAATAAAGCATGGGCAACAATTGCCAACGGAATAAGTGAAAGAAATCCTGACTGTGAGATATTTATTTATTCAAATGGAACTATAGCCCCTAAAGATGAACAGTTAGAATCTTTTCGAGGAAAAAAAATTAATTTTATAATTACTGATTATGGTAAGCTTTCTAGAAATTTAAATAAATTAGAAGAACAATTAACCAAGTATGACGTTAACTACGTTACAACACCAGCAACATACTGGGTAGATTGCAGCAGTATCAGACATCACAAGAGAACAGTTCCACAATTGAAAGAAGTATTTAAACAATGTTGCGTAAAGTACCTTTATACCCTTTTACATGGAAAACTTTACCGTTGCCCTTTTATAGCAAATGCAGCAAATTTAAATGCAATTCCAGATAATCCTGCGAACTATGTTGATTTATTTAACAAAGAAAAAAATGCAGAGCATCAAATAAAGAGATTAATTAAAGTTGCAAAATTTTTTCCTGGCTGTGATTTCTGTGATGGAAGACCATATGATGCTGAAAGTACAGTAGGTTACGATGGCAAGGGTACTATTGAGGCCGGCATTCAAACTTCAGATCCGATTGCTTATAAACAATATGAATAGTGAATAGTAAATGAAAAAATTTAGGAAATTTTTTTATCTTACTATTATTCTAGTATAATATTAATATGTCTGAACAATTTTGTGTAAGTGTTATTGTTCCTTTTTACAACGCTCAATTTTATATTAAAAATTGTCTTGATGTATTATCAAAACAAGATTTTGATAGACCGTTTGAAGTAATCATGATTGATGATGCTTCAACAGATAATAGTAAAAGCATTGTAGAAGAATACGTCCTTAAAAACCTCAGTTTATATAACATAAAATCAAATGGTGGACCTGCAAAGGCCCGTAATCGTGGAATAATCCAGGCTAGAGGAGAGTATATTTTTTTTCTAGATGTTGATGATGCAATTGATCCAAATACAATAACGCAACTATATAACTCTGCCAAAGAAACAATGTCTGATTTTGTATTTTGTGATTCTAAATGGATTGAAAACTCTCAGAATCAAAGAAATAATATCTTTAGCTATAATCAAGATAAGGTTATCAAAAACTCTGAACTTACAGAAACAATGAAAAAAAGACTTTATAACCCTAAGTTTATGGGTGGTCCATTAGGGTGCAAGGGAAGATTAATAAGACGCTCGATTCTTGTTAATAATAATATAATGTTCGAAGAGCGGTTGCGCTACTTAGAAGATGAAATTTTTATGTGGGACTTTTTAGCATTTGTAAAAAATGCAAAGTATATTCGTAAACAATTATATACGTATTATGTTCATCCAAATGTTAATACTGCAGTCATTGAAGGTTTGAATCGTGGCTTTCCAGTATCAAAATTTAAATTAATTAAAGAACATATAGAAAATAGTTTTAAGCAAAGAGGATGCACAGCAAATGATGTTGAAAAATTTGGGGATCAAGCATTCATTTATTTCATAATAAATGTACTTATATCCTATAGTAAATCCATGATTCAGGGCAAAGTAGGAATTAAAGAGGGTATTAAATGTCGTAGAAAAATTATTGACAGTATTCTTTCTGATCTAGATGTATCAAGTGCTATACATAACTATACAAAATCTAATGAAGAAAGTGCCTGGATTCCAGCGGCAATTGCATGGCGATCTAGCTGGCTCCTAGAATTTTTATGCACGAGAAGAGCAAAAAAAATACTTCAAATAAGAAGAAAATAAAAAAAAGTTTTTAATTAAAATAAGATAATATTTGGCTTTCACAAATCTTTCTTACATTTTTTATTTCTTTGGATTCTTGCTCCCACTCTGTAATTTTATCTAGAGATTTATCAAGATCCCACTTAGCGCTCCAGCCAAGATATTTTTGAGCTTTTGAGCTATCAAGTAAAAGAATTTTAGTTTCATGAAATTTTTTTTTCTTTTCTATTATCAGTTTTAATTTTTTAAATTTATCAACTTTTTTTACAATGTGAATCACTGATTTAAAATTTTTATTACTAGGACCAAAATTCCAAGATTTAGATAATTTAATTAATTTATTTTCATATTGCTTTTGTGCTAACAATAAATATCCAATAATGGGCTCTATGACATGTTGCCAAGGTCTTATAGCTTTAGGATTTCTTATTATTAATTTTTTTTTATATTTAATATTTTTAAGAATATCGGGTATTAATCTATCTTTTGAGTAGTCTCCACCCCCAATTACATTGCCAGATCTAGCAGTAGATATTCTATTTAAGTTTTGATGGTTATTTTTAAAAGAACTTATGAATGAATGTGTAATTATTTCTGCACAAACTTTTGAGCTACTATAAGGATCATGACCACCTAATTCATCGCCTTCTTTATACTTTCTTTTATTATTTATCTTATAGACTTTATCCGTTGTAACAATAATTGCTGATTTAATTGATTTAGTATTTTTTAAATTACTTAAAATATTTAATGTTCCTATGGCATTTGTTTTGAATGTGTCGTCTGGGTGATCATAAGAATATTTTACAAGCGGTTGAGCAGCCATATGAATCAATATATCAGCATTAGATTGCTTAATAGCTTTACTTAAGTTTTTGGAATCAAGAATATTATTGTAATAGTTTTTATATAAAATTTGATTTACTTTGGCTTCATTAAATAAACTTTTTTTTTCGGGCCTTAAAGAATACCCAATAATCTGTGCACCTAAAAGATTAAGTAATATGCTTAGCCACGATCCCTTAAAACCTGTGTGACCAGTTATAAATACACGTTTTCCTTTCCAAAAATTCTTAAGTTCTTTTATTTCTATTTTTTTACTTTCCATAATAATTTTTTTTTTTTATATAATTCATTTAAATCATTTTTATCTTTCATCGTATCCATACTGTGCCAAAAGCCATCATGTTTAAAGGCAAAAAGTTTTTTTATTTTTTGTAGCTTTTTAATTGGTTCATTTTCCCAATAAGTTTTGGAGTCATTTATAAAATCTATAGCTTTCTTTGATATTACAAAAAAACCTCCATTGATATATGCATCAACTTTTTTTTTTGAATCATCAAAATGGCTAATTCTATTATTGTTAATTTTTAATATTCCGTATTTTTGTTTAGGCTTAACAGCAGTAAGCGTCGTTAAAGATTTTTTTTTATAGTGAAAGCTTATAATTTTTTTGATTTTAACATCACTAAGGCCATCACCATAAGTCATGAAAATATCCTCATCAAGATTTAACATTTTGTAAGCAGCTTTAATTCTTCCACCAGTACCACTATTTTTACCCGTATATATAAGATCTATTAAAAAATCTTTTCTTTGTTTATTAAATTTAATTTTTAGGTATTTATTTTTTTTGATTAGAACTTTAGTATTTTTTTTATTTTCTTTTAAAAAATAATTTATAATACTTTCAGATTTATGACCCATGCATAAAACAAATTCATTAAAACCCTGATCATAAAAATTATCCAGTAAATGCTTTAAGATGGGTTGTTGACCAATTCTTATCATTGGCTTTGCTTTGAGGGTCCCTTCGTAATCCAGTCTTGTTCCAAAACCACCACACAGTATAAAAATTTTCATAATTATATTATCTTTATTATAAATACTTTAATAAATTTAATTTACTTTTAAACAAGATAGGTTATCAGTAAAATAATTTAGTATTTATACATTAATTAATAAATAGTCCCAATGAAAAATTATTGTGAATTATGTGGCAGCAAAAACCTAACTAAAGTTTTAGATTTAGGGAGTAATCCATTATGTGACGATCTGATTCCAATAGGTAGTAGTAAAAAAAATATTTTATATAAAATAGTGATTATGCTTTGCAAGAAGTGTCTTACAGCACATCAGAAGCATCAAGTTAAAAAAAAAATTTTATTTCCAAAAAAATACCATTATAGAGCAAGATTTACAGATGATGTTTTAAAAGGCATGAAAAATTTAGTAAATGAAACTGAAAAATTATCTGGAAAATTAAAAGATAAAATAATTTTAGATATTGGTTGTAATGATGGAAGCTTATTGAATTTTTTCAACGAAAAAGGATGTAAAACTATTGGTGTAGAGCCAACAAATGCTTGTATTGATATTAATAAAAAAAAACACATTATCTATAATAATTATTTTGATGCGCACACAGCAATTAAAATTAAAAAATTTTTTAAAAAGATTGATGTTATTACATTTACAAATGTTTTTGCACACATAGAGGATTTACAGAGTTTAATTAAAAACCTTAAAAAAATAATAACAGAAAAAACAATATTGGTAATTGAAAACCATTATATGGGCTCAGTGCTTAGAAATAAACAGTTTGATACTTTTTACCACGAGCATCCTAGAACATATAGTTTTAGGTCGTTTATCTATATCGCAAAAATACTTAATCTTGATATTTTAAAGGTTGATTTCCCAAAAAGGTACGGGGGCAATATTAGAGTCGTTATGGGTAAAAGCAGCAACAGGAAAACAAAAAATTATGAAAATATATTTGCTTTAGAGAAAAAATTTTTACAAAGTTTTAAAAGTATAGAAAAGAAAATTGAATTATGGAAAAAAAATAAAACAAAATTAATTCAATCACTAGTGAAAAAATATGGGAAGATTCCAGCAAAAGCCTTTCCTGGTAGAGCGGCAATATTAATCAAAATTCTAGGTCTTGATGAAAGATTTATTTCAGCCGTTTATGAGAAACCTAATTCTATGAAAATTGGACATTATGTTCCTGGTACTAAAATTCCAATAAAATCAGATAAACTTCTTATTAAAGAGCTTAAAAAAGAAAAGGTTATTTTAAATCTTGCATGGCATATTTCTGATGAAATTAAAAAATACTTAAAAGAAAAAAACTTTAATGGTAAAGTAGTGGATATTTTGCACAAAAATGATTTCAGGTGATCAGCTACAACACTAGAATTAAAAATTTTAATAAAGGCAAAAGTAAAATAAATAAAAATATTCTTATAATTGGAGCTGGTAGATGGGGGAAAGTTCTATTATCTGAAATAGCTAAAAATTTTATCCATATTAAGAAAATATATATACTAACAGGCTATCACAATAGTTTAAAAAAATGGGTAGAAAAAAATAAATATAAAAATGTATTTATCTTAAAAAAGTTTTCTGAAACAAAAAAAATAAAAAGCTGCTTTTCATTGATAGCTAATAAAAATAAAGATCACTTTAGTTATTGCTACAAATTATTAAATCAAGGTTACAACGTACTAATTGAAAAACCTCTTGTGTTGAATCTAGAACAATCTAGTAAACTTATAAAATTATCAAGATATAAAAAACTTTTTTTGTTGATAGGTCTACAATTTTTTTATGCAAATTATCTTTATTATATTAAAGATAAAATAATTAAAAAATCAATAATTAAGAGCATTAATTTTGAATGGTTTGATCAAAAAAATAAAAAAAGAAATAATGTCTTAAAGAATCATGACTTAAGTGTAAAGTATATGGAGGATGTATTTTACCATGCTTATAGTATTTTGTATGTTTTGTTAGGTAATAAGAGTTTTAAATTTAATGAAAAAATTTCCGAGATTAATAAGATTGAAAAATTAAAATTTAATTATCATTCACATGAAGTGGTGATTAATTGTTCTAGAAATTGGAGATGCAGAAAAAGAATTTTAAAAATAAACTTTTATAATGGAAAACTTTTATTAATTAATTTCTCAAAAGATAATCAAATTAAAGTAAAGTTAAATGGTGAGATAAAAAATGTGCCCATAAAATATTGTGATAAAACTATCAAATACCAATTATTTTCTTTTTTTAAACTAAAAAAATATCAGTCAAACAAAGCCATCAATGACATAAGAAATCTTAAAAATTTATTGGAAGGACTGAAGGGGCTCAGAAAACAATATTAAATAGAATATTTTTTAATTGATGGTATTAGGCGGTACTAATAAATGTAATTTGATAAAAATAAGTTTATAAGAAATAAAGATTTACAAAAATATTTTGAATAAATTGAATGAAACAAATAGAATTTTTTGGTCTTCCTGGATCTGGCAAAACTTACTTAAAAAACTTACTCAAAAAAAAGTATAAAAAAAAAAATATAGAAATTCTAGGCTATAAGGATATATTGATAAAATATTTATTTTATGAAGAAAGTAATGTTTTAAAAAGAAATATTATAAAATTCTATTTAAATTACAAAAAAATAAAAACAAATAAATTATCAAATTCAAATAACAAACCAGTACTACAAAATAACAAAATTCTTCAAAATTTAAAAAATTTTTTTTTTAATATTTATTTAAAAAATTTAGATTTAACTTTCAGAAAATATAAAAATAAGAAGTTTATTAAACTCACTCAAAAATTAATAAAAAATTCAAATTTTTCAAAGAATAATAAAAATACAATTGAGAGATGGCTAAAAGAAGAAGTAGCCGCTAAATACCTTATACATAAAAATAAAATCGATTGTGTCGTTGATAGTGAAGGTTTCATTCAAAGATTATTTGTTTATGCCTATAAGAAAAATAATAAAGAGCAGATAATTAAGGAGTATTTAAAAAGTTGTCCGTTACCAGAATATTTACTTATAACTAAAAAAAAAATTATTAAAAAAAAATTATCTGTCAATGTTGAATTTAATTTGGATATTATAGAACAAATAAAAATCTATAATATAGTTTTAAAAATATTGAAAAAAAAAATTATGATTTATACTGTAGATAAAAGCAATATAAAAAAATTATCCGTCTAGATTAAACTTAAAATTATCATTTTTTGAAATAAAAATGTCATACCATTTTTGAAACATTATTAGTGCCCACAATGATTTAAAAGAATAAATTTTTGTGAATATCCCGATTCTCTCTTTATAAAATCCTTTATTTTGAAAAGAAACTATAAATTCTTCTAAAAACTTATAATTAAAAATACCCTGGGTAATTATTTTTTTTTCATTAAATAAGTTATTTTTTAATTCATTAAAATTGTAATTAATTTTTTGAGACTCCAATCCAACAAAGCCTATTTTTCTATTATTTAAATTTTCTTTTGGAATAATATTTTCCATAGCCTTTCTAAGTAAATATTTAAAATCTTTTTTACTTGTTCTCACATCAGAAGGCACACTAAACATTAAATTAGAAAATTCATTATCTAAAAATGGAGCCCTTGCTTCAATTTGATTAGCCATTGAGAATTTATTTACTACGTTGCAATATTCATCTTGAAGCTGAGTTTTAATGTCTAAAAACATTATTTTATCCCTAATATTTTTAAGTTTTTTATCGTTCACAATATCTTGCAAATACTTGCTAGTTGAATGTTTTGTATTATTATTTAGTAATTTATTCTTTAATTCTTCTGTAAAAAAATATTTTCTATTAAAAAAAAGTGTATCAAATTGTAAAGAGCTTTTAAAAAAATCATATTGTGTTTTTTCTAAGAGAGTCCATCTACCAAAATTTCCAAATAACTCATCACCACCAAGACCAGTCAATATTACTCCAAATTTTTTTCCAGCTTCTTTTAAAACATGCCAAATTGGGAGTCCTCCACCATATGGTTCATCTAAATGGTAAACCATCTTATCAAGATCATCAAAATAATCTTTTGTATCAATTATCATTTCTGTATGATTAGTTTTAAAGTGCTCTGAAGCTACTTTTGCTACCTTCATTTCATTTAAATTTCCTGGGTTATGTCCTTTAAAACCAAGAGTAAATGTATTGGTCTTAATGTTGTTTTTAAAGAGTAGGCCGGTTAAAGCTTGTGAGTCTAGTCCACCAGATAACCCGCATGCCAAAGGAACGTCTGACAAAGTCGATCTCTTTACTGATTTTTCTAATGTATTTTTTATTTCTTCTGTCCATTCATTCAAATTCATCTTGTTCTCTGGAGGGTTGAATTCAATATCCCACCATTTTTTTACAACTAAAACTTCTTCTTTAAGATTTAATTCGATAAAATGTCCTGCTGAAAGTTTGTTGATATCTTTAATTATAGTTTTTGGTCCAGGAACCCACAATAAACTTAAGTAATTACTCAAACTCTCTAAATCAATTTCAGTTGATGAGAAGCCTGCACCAAGTATAGATTTAAGCTCTGAGGCAAATACAAATCTTCCATTTTTCCACTGGTAGTAGAAAGGGGCCAAACCAAATCTATCTCTTGCACATAACAATTTTTTTTTGTTGTCATCATAAAATGCAAAGGCAAAAGAGCCATTTAATTCTTTAAGTGAATCTATACCGTAAGTAATCATCATCTGAAGAAGAACCTCTGTATCAGAATTATTAGTATAAAATATTATTCCTGCGGCCTCTAATTTTATTCTCAATTCTGGGGAGTTCAATATAGTTCCATTAAATATAATGGTATATCTTCCATTTTTTGATGTCATCGGTTGCGTACCCAGTTCTAGGTCTAGTATAGAAAGTCTACACATAATTAAACCCAGATTATTTTCTGAGTTTAAATATTTATCATGACTATCTGGTCCACGATGAATTTGTAAATCATTCATCTTAGAAATAATCTGTGTCACTTCAATTTTATTTGAATTGTTTTTAAAATATCCAGCTATACCACACATAGGATTGACTTTTATTTTATTAAGTACAAAAGTAAAGAGAATATTAAATAATTTAATTTGAAGTAAGTTTTTTATAAAGGTCTATATATTTTTTAGCAATAATTTTTGCATCAAAATTTAAAACTTTAGTCCTAGCATTATCTCCGATAGAGCTATTATTTTTTATTTCTTCAGACAACCAATCAATACCCTCTTTTAATTCATTTGAATCAAAATTTTCAACAACATAGCCATTAATTTTATGATCAACTATTTCTGATAAACTTGTGTTATTAAAGCACACTACTGGAGTTTTACAGTACATGGCCTCAGCAAATGTTTTGGGCCAGGCATCCTCTATAGAGGAGGCCACAAATAGATCTGAGCTAGAATAGGTAGCATTTAATAATTTTTTATCACTAACATACCCAAGCACTTTATATTCTATGCCTATTCTGTTTAAAATTTGATTTGACCAAAAATTACCAAATATTAATAAAAAATATTTTGATTTATCTAATTTATTTAATGTTTGAACAAATATATCCCATCCTTTTCTTTTGCTTTGGGGATTTTGTGCTCCGTATAAGATTATCTGTTTTTTTGTAAAAATATTTAATTTTGATCGAGCATCGTTTTTTGTAATTAGTTCAAAATCTTTTAAATCAATATTATTATCAATTTGTTCAATATCGTAATCTTTTAAAACATTACTTTTTTTTGCTTTACTCTTTAACCAGTTGCTAACAGCAACAAAATGAAATTTATTAGTGTAATTTTTTTTCTTAAAATTTTGTATTACCTTGGATATAAAACTTTTTTCATATTTTTCAAAATCCATACTGTAGTGAGAACCTCCTGTAAATGCCCACATATCTCTCATTGTCCATACAACTGGTTTAGATATTTTAGATAGGGAACTTAAATTAATAAATCCTTGGTTAAGCCAATGTATGTGAATTATATCTGCATCTTGGTATGCTTTTAACTTAGTAATATCAAAACCTAAAAAGCTTAAAGTAAAAGTTTCACGGGGACTATGAAGGTACATGGATTTTAAAACTTTTTCAGAATAAACAAAAATTTTATTAATTAATCTTTTAATAAAATTATTGTTTATAAAAATTACATCTTTATTAAAAGTTTCAAAATTTTTTTTATTAATCTTTATGGGCGTGTCATTTAATAATTTAGACTCTATGCCTAATTCTAGCAGGGCTTGGTGTAAAATATTTGCACCTTTGGCCGCTCCATTTGATAAGGACCCGCCAACAACATGTAATACTTTAGTTTTCATTGTTTTTCACTCATTTGTTATTTTTATATTTGAATGTATTTTAATTAAGAAAGTTTATTATATCTTTGAATAATATTTGAATACAATATTTAAGCATATTTTTTTTAATAATAATAATATAAAAATATACAAAAAATTTTATGAAAAGTGTCTATTATTGGTGTCCATATGTATCAAAAGTCGCAACAGTACGAGCAGTAGTTAAATCAGCCGAATCTCTGAAGAGGTATTCCAAAGACAGCTATGAGCCAGTTATTTTGAACGTTGCAGGAGAGTGGAATAGCTTTAAAGATAAAGAAAATACATTTGAATTAAAGATAGTAAACTTAACTAATTCAAAAATTTTAGATGGTAAAAACTGGACTGGTTTTTGGAAGAGTAGGTTAGTCTATATTTATATAATATTAATAACATTTATTCCTTTAATTAGGTTTTTAAAAAAATATAAGCCAGATTTTTTTATATTACATTTAATCTCATCTTTGCCCCTGCTGGTAAATTCATTATTTAATTTTAAGACTAAAATAATATTAAGAATTTCAGGTATGCCAAAATTTAATTTTTTTAGAACTATATTGTGGAAACGCACAATAATTAACATTGATCTGGTTACAGCTCCTACTTTAGGAACATATAATGATTTAAAGAAAATAGATTATTTAAAAAATAAAATTCGTGTTTTATTTGATCCAATTATAACACCATCAGAAATACAAAAAAAAAAAAATGAAAAAAATGATGATATTGATTTTATTAAATCAGGATTTAAAAATTTTTATATTGCTATAGGTAGACTAACTAAACAAAAAAATTTTTCTTTTTTAATAGATTGTTTTTCTGAAATTCTTAAAATTAAAAGTAATGCAAAACTTTTGATAATAGGAGATGGTGAACTAAAAGATGAAATTAAAAAAAAAATAGAGCAAAAAAAATTAAATAAAGACATAAGATTAATACCATTTAGAAATAATATTTACAATTATTTAAATTTATCTAGTGGCTTTATACTGTCATCATTGTGGGAAGATCCAGGCTTTGTGCTAATTGAAGCTGCATATTTAAATATCCCTATATTATCAAGTGATTGCAAAAATGGTCCAAAAGAGATACTCAATAATGGTAATAATGGGGTTTTATTTAAATCTAATAATAAAGAAAGTTTTATAAAAAATTTTATAATTTTTTCTAATTTAAATAAAGAAGAAAAAAAAATAAAATTATTAAAAGCAAAAAAATATATTAAAAAATTTACAGCCTTTTCACATTATAAGCAGATTGTAAATTTATTAACAGAAATTAAATAAAAATGAATAATGAATATAATAATAAACTAGATAATTTTGTAATGACAGAAGTCAAAAAAATTACTAACCCTGTGATATTAGAATTTGGTGTTAGGCATGGTCTCTCCACAAAAAAATTTTTAGAAATATGTGAAAAAAATGATGGTAAATTATTTTCTGTAGATATTGATGACTGTTCTCAAGTTTCAAATAACAGTAGGTGGAAATTTATACAATCAAGGGATGATGATTTTAATTTTATAGAAAAAGAAATACCAAAAACTTTTGATGTAATTATGATTGATTCATTTCATAATGCAAAACATGTAAAAAAAATTTTGTTTTATTATTATAAAAAACTGAGAATTGGAGGACACATGTTTATAGATGATATCTGCTGGATACCATATGTCAAAAACAACTATAGAAATCATTTTAACAGCGAAATCAATAATAGAGAAACATTTAAAATGGTAACGGAGCTGATTTTATCAAACCAAGAAAACCTCAATGTTTACTTTTCTTTTGTTGGATCTGGTATGGCAAAAATCATTAAATTAAATGAAAACGAATTGATTGAGCCTAAAAATATCAAATCAAGAGAAATATCAATTAAAAATTCACTTAGAAAAATTTTAAAGAAGTAATGAACAGTCTACATAAACAAGTACTTGAGTTAATTAAAAGTGACAAAAAAAATCATCTTTCAATAATGCACAATGAAATAATTAAAAATGGGTTTAAAAATATTGTAGAGTTTGGAGTTGATAGAGGAACCTCTACTGCTGCGTTTTTAGATGCTGCAGAAAAAACAGATGGATACGTTTTTTCATTTGATATTAAAGACTGCAAGGATCTTTTTAGCCATAATAAATGGAAATTTTACAAAATAAACGATCTTAATCAACAAAAAATTTTTACTTTATTTCCAAAATTAAATGAGGGAATAGATTTATTATATATTGATAGTTATCACGAGCCCAATCATATAAAGAAATTATTAGAAATTTATTTCCCCTTTTTAAATAAAAATGGGCATATATATGTGGATGATACTTCGTCATACCCTTATAGAAAAATAAAAAGTGTATCAAATGCAATTATTTCAGATTTATCAAAAGAAGCTGTTGAGGAATTTTTTTTTTCAAATTTTGAACAAATAGATTTTCAGTTTAACGGGAATGAGAATGGACTATGTATTTTAAAAAAAACGAAAAATTCAAAAATAATAAATATAAAATCAATACGAAAATATAATATGTTTTTGTATTTTTTTTATAAATATGTGAAAAAAATAAAATATAAATTTTTTTACAAAAGTTAAATATTATTTATCAATTTAAAGTATTTATCTAAGTTGAGCCTTTCATCAAACCTATTTAAATTTTTAATGGCCACAGAAAGCATTTTATTACATTGCCTTTTGTTTTTGCTAAGAAATAATATTTTTTTTGATAACTGGGTATGATTCCCCACATTAAAAAGTAGGCCTCCTTTTCCATTTAATAAAATTTCCCTAGGACCTGTTTGACAATTACTTGATATTATAAATCTTTTTAAAACTAAAGATTCCAACAAAACATTTGGTAATCCCTCAAAGGTAGATGATAAAATAAACGCATTTGCTAACCGCATGTATGGAAAAGGATTATCAGTAAATTTTTTTATTTTAATGGTATCATTTAAGTCATTATTGGATATGTAATTTTTCATTATATGAAGGTTTGAGCCCCTACCGATAATCATTAATTTTAATCTAACTTTATTTTTAATTAAATTAATAGCTTTAAGTAAAGTCAAGTGATCTTTTTGATTAGTAAATCTAGCTACATTAATTAAATTTAAACAATCTTTTTTAAAAAAAGGTTCTTTAATTTTTTTATTAGCTAATTTAATTATTTCACTTTTATTTAAGGGATTATATATTGTTACAGGTTTAATATTATATCTCTTCCTTAATTCACGATTAAATTCCTCACTGTTAACCATAGTTTTATCAGCCAATCTTAAAACTTTTTTAAAAATATAATTTTTTAAAATATTTTTTGACCAACCTATTGGAGCTGAATTTGACCGAACTACAACTTTTACACCAAATAATTTACACAAAAGTAGACAATAAATATTTGCTTGCCAAGAAAATACAATAATTTTTCTATTCTTAAAAATTTCAATTAGAAGTAAAAAAAGACAAATAATATATTTTGGTCTTCTTTGAAATTTTACCCAGAAGTTAGACTTTGGTGTAATTATTTCGATTTTATTATCAAATTTAGATTTAAAATTTACCGATGTAGTAATTAATGAAATGTATCTAAATTTTTTTGTGAAAAACTTAGATACAATGAACAGGTTTTT
>Ga0307998_1001005_pt1 | contig 15410 bp, 13 predicted proteins | sample Davwhametageno37_FD_203147 | JGI IMG/M metagenome (GOLD analysis project Ga0307998, IMG submission 203147) | Marine microbial communities from Davis Island wharf, Antarctic Ocean - #37 | ecosystem: Environmental > Aquatic > Marine > Unclassified | place: Antarctic Ocean: Davis Island wharf... | reverse complement strand
TATTGATGGTAAGCCCATTCCTTATCTATATTTTAAGTTTATTATACACCAATAACCTATCCGAAGGTTTAAAAAGCTTAGAAAGAATCATCACTATATTTATAGTTCCCTTAGCCCTTTATCTTAATAAAGAACTAATTAATAAATCTTCAACAAAGCTCACGTTAAGCCTATTTAGCTTTTCAAGTATCGTGTTGGTCACGTACACTCTAATTAGCTTACTGTATAATAATATAAATCCTTTTAATAGTAATTATTACGATATAAGGACCGCACTTGAAAATTACAGTGGTATGCATCCCACCTATTTTTCTCTTACTATTTCAATTGGTTTTCTATATTTACTTTCGACCTTCTGTAAAGGAGCAAAAATAAAAACGAGTATCTTATTAATATCCGGAGCTTGTTTATTACTAATTGGGTTACTTATTGCTTCCTCCAAAATGATACTAATAGCCACCCTATTAGCATCAATCATAATTATCTTAGAACGAATTCCTAACAAAAAGGTAATACTCATATCAATTTTAGGGGGTATCGTTATTACTACAGCAGTAATTTCTATAACTCCTTTAAAAAATAGATTCTCAGAATTTTTTAACGCTATAACAAACACTTCTATTCAAACGAAGACCCCAGATGGTATGAGAAAAGTCATTTACAAAGGTGACTTCTATGCTATAAAAAACAAACCACTCATGGGGAGCGGACTGGGGAGTCAGCAAGAATTATTAGATCAATTCTATCAGAATAATAACTATAAACAAGCCTATAAAACACACTATAACGCACATAATCAATATCTGCAGTCTTGGATAACTGCCGGAGTAATTCCATTTATATTGCTAATAATCGCAAATTTATCTATTATTACTATCGGTATCCTTAATAAAAATAGATTGGTAACTGCAATTGGCGTTCTATTAAGTTTAAGCATGTTAACAGAATCAATATTAGCCCGCCAAGACGGTATTTTTATTTTTGCATTCTTTCCTTCATTTTTAGTTTACGGCATTTGGAATCAATTAGAGACTAAGATTTTCATCAACGGCCGATTCTTAACACAAACAATTACAGGAGTTCAGAGATATGCTACAGAAATAGCCAATATTTTGCTCCAAAAAAAACAGGCCTTTAATTTGATTTCTAATACAGGAATCAAGAATAGTTTCCGCTTAGCTTTCTTAAATGGGAATTTATGGGAGCAAATCACTCTCCCTATTTACTTAAAATTAATAGGAAGTCCTTTATTGATCAACCTATGCAATAGCGCTCCAATACTTTATCACAATCATATTACTACAATACATGATGTAGCTTTTCTAGAAAAAAATAATTGGTTTACCCCCAAATTTAAGAAATGGTATTCTTTTATGATGAGATTCACAACAAATAATGCACGAAAAATTATTACTGTAAGTGAATTTTCTAAGAATGAAATTGCTACCCATTATAAAATTGTTTGTGATAAGATAGAGATTACATATAATGGAGCAAGCGAAAAACTTATAGGCATTAAACATGAAAGTCCTATTATTGATCAGCCGTATATCCTCACCGTTGGAACCGTTTCTGAAAGAAAACAACAGTTAAAACTAATTGAGACTTTTCTTCATTATGGAGATATCAGCGAAAAACTAGTAATTGCAGGTTCTAAAAATGAATTAATTTTTGGACTTAATAATGGGCTTACTGATAAGATCAATCAATCTGAACGAATTATCTTTATAGAAGACCCTACAGATTCAATTCTGTCTAACCTATATAAAAACTCAAAATTCAGCATATACATATCTATTTATGAAGGATTTGGGCTTCCAATATTAGAATCCCTATTATTTTGTAAGCCTGTAATTGTATCAGAAATACCTGTATTTAGAGAGCTTTTTAACGGACATGTCTGTTTTTCAAAATCCAATGATATTCACGATCTTTATAAGTCTATATTTGAATTAAATAAGAATTTGAGTTTTTGGACTCAAAAGGCTACTAATTTTAAAGAAAACAATCCTTATTCCTTTACTTTGTCAGCAGAAAAAATAGTTCAGTTTACTGAAGAAATAAATAGCACTTATTAATATTAATGGAACAAACACTACCAAAAAGAATTCCTTTTATTAGCTTTTGGTCCGACCGATTTAAATCAATTAAAAGAAATAAACAGCTAACTAAACAGCTTTTATATTTAAGTCTAACGGAGCAATACAAAAAGACCATACTGGGAAGTATGTGGCTATTTATCAACCCTGTCCTTAGCGTTTTCATTTGGTTAATTATGAACTATTCAGGAATTTACAATCCTGGAGAAACAGAAATCCCATACGTCGGCTATATCCTTTTGAGTATGTCGATTTGGCTCTTTTTTACTAGCTTTTTTAAGCACTTAGCAACTTCCGTTACAGAATCGGGTAGAATGTTAATGGAAGCTCCATTTGAAATGGAAGTTAAAATCGTAGAGAAAACTCTACTGAACATCGTCAATTTCGCAATTCCTCTTTCTATCAATATAGTTATTCTATTAGTCCTAGGAGTAAGATTTGATTGGAGTGCCCTATTGTTTTTACCGGCACTTATTCCACTTATGTTGGTAGGCATTTCTATTGGCGTATTTTTCTCATTAATAGAAGTCGTCTTCAATGATATTTATCTCATTGTTAATCAGGGCATGAATGTTCTTATGTTCTTAACTCCAGTAGTTTATACGACCAATGTTGACAGTGAATTACTTCAAACAGTCATTAAATACAACCCATTAAGCTACCTTATTAATGTCCCCCGTAATTTATTAGTAGGCGGTCCTATTGATGACTTAACAGGTTATTGGATTGCTTCTGCGGTAGCAGTAATATTGTTTATCGCTGTAATTCACTTCTTTTTTAATTCTGTCTACAAAATTGTAGAGCGTATTTTTGAATAGTAATGAACGAGCAACCAATCATAGAAGTAAAAGGGGTTTATAAAAAATTCTGTACCAATCTTAGACTAAATATGCTATATGGATTATATGACATATTCAAGCTAAGAGAGTCTCAGGATATTCCACAACTTAGGAGAAATGAATTTTGGGCATTGCAAGATATCAATATGCAAATCAAAAGAGGTGAAGTTGTAGGAATTTTAGGAATGAATGGAGCAGGAAAAACGACACTTATTAGAACCATTATGGGAGCCTTCCCAGCTTCAGCAGGAGAAATATCAGTAAATGGAAGAATTACAACTGTCTTTGAACGAACAAGAGCTTTCCAAAAATTCTATAGTGGTACAGAAAACATCCGTGTGAAATGTGGTTTGTTTGGCATGTCAGCTGAAGAAATAGATGATAAAGTAGATAAAATCTTAGCTTTTGCTGAGGTTGAAAGATTTGCAGACGCTCCATTTGGCTCTTATTCAGCAGGCATGAGAGCTAGAATCAACTTCGGTATTTCAGTATTAGCAAACCCAGACCTTTTAATTATTGATGAAGGACTCGCTGTTAGCGATGTACATTTTAGAAAAAAATCAATGAATTACTTAAAAGAAATTAAAAGTAATATCGGTACCTTATTGATTTCGCACAATATGGAACAGTTTGAACAATTGGCTACTCGGCTAATTCTTATGGAAAAAGGAAAGATAATTGGAGAGACAGATGATATTGCTTACGGTATTAAAAAAATGACAAGTTAACTTATTTTATGTCAAAAAAAGTCAAAAATAATATTGAGTTAGTCTCACTGCACATACCTAAAACAGCCGGAACTTCTTTTAGGTATATCCTTAAAGAACAATTCAAAAAAAAAGATGTAGCAAGGCTCGACATTTATCCATCGGGAGCGATTATGCTCAATGAGAAAGAATTTGATAGCGAAAAACTAAAAGATAAAATTAAAGTAATCCAAGGGCATTATACTTATAGGAATATTAATGACAAACTCTTACTTGATTCAAACGTTGAATTTATTACATGGCTTAGAGATCCTGTTGAGCGAGTAATTTCTAATTATTATTTCTTAAATAAAATAATTGCTAATCGTCTAAAGGAACTACCTAACGAAAACCTAATGAACAGAATAGGAAAGACCTTAAGTGAATTTGTTCAATTTAAAGAAAATAGGAACGTGATGAGCAAATTTCTCGAAGGAGCTGATTTAAATTCTTTTAAGTTTGTCGGATTTCAACGTAATTTTGAAGAAGAACTACAACGCTTATCTAAAGTTATGAATTGGAATTCTATCAAAAACTTGCAACTTAATACAACCGACAGTAAGCCTCGCCAAATCGATCAACACTTGATTGAGCTAATTGAATTCAATAATCAAGAGGATATAAGTCTTTATAAAGAAGCTTTAAATAATATTCCTTCTACTATATCTAATATTAATTAATATATGATATGGTTAGGTTCATTTCCTAGATCTGGAAATACATTTTTTAGAAACATCTTAGTAGAAGTTTATCACTTAGAATCTAGCTCCTTCTACGAAAACATTGGCAAACCTGAAAACTATACAGAGTATCCTTTTATAAAGACGCATATGCGTCCAAAAGAATTGATTCCAGATGATACTGATATAAAAGCCGTCTATTTAATTCGTGACGGAAGAGATGCATTAGTATCAATGGCATATCAACGAAAAGATATTTATGAACCTAATACCCATTTTAAAGAAAACTTTATAGAAGCCTTAATCGCTGCAGAAGAGAGTTATTTTGGAGGATGGAGCATTCATGCTGATGAATGGGTAGATAGAGCGGATATTGTTATACGGTTTGAAGACTTGATTCATGATCCTATAGTACAAGTTGATCGTCTTAATAAGGTTTGTACTTTGCCTGAAAAAGATGAAGCTAACCTCCCTACCTTCGAGCAATTAAAGTTTGGGAAACCAAAATATGGAAGAGGAAAACGAATTGCTAAATCTGTAGAAGAAGAGGAAGAGATTATACGAAAGTCATTTAGAAAAGGAAAGGCTTATGGTTGGAGGGATGAACTCGATAAGCCCCTTCAGAATCTTTTTTGGAGTTATCATAGATCTGCCATGGAGCGAATGGGCTATGATATAAAAGGTGGAATTAATGAACTCCATCCAGATTTTGATTACGCCCTTATGAAAGGCTTAGGTCAAGAATTACCTAAAAATAACAAAACATACAATATTCTGATAGAAGCAAATAAGCTACTAATGCATCAAAATGATGGTGTAAAACGTTATTTGTTAGAATTATTAAAAGCCCTCTATCCCGTATCTAAGAATCCCAATAGCAAATGGAAAATTGATTTGTATTTAAAAGGGAGAGTTTATCCTTTAGCAGACTATGGAAATACCTTATTTAATGTCAATAAGAGCGAAAATTCATACAACAAGTATGCTCGAATATTTAAATTATTCAAGAAATCAATTAAAATCTTAATTCCGAAAAAGCACCAAGAAACCTTTTCAAAATACTCTAAGAAAGTATTAATGAAGGTGGGATTAAGGTTTGCCAAAAATGTAGCAACCTTCTTTTATATTATAGAACGCTTTAAGTCAGGAAAAGATGTTGCAAAAGAGAATTATCAGTCTCAGGTAGCAGGAGTAGAAATTGGAAAATATGATTTAATTCATGTCCCACTACCGCAACATTATGAGCCATTCATAGAGAATACGACTAATTTTTTGGTTACAATTCATGACCTTACACATCGCTTATTCCCAGAGTACCACACTTCAAACAATATAGAGGTTGCCGAAAACGGATTCCAATTTTTTGAAAAGAAAAATGCTGATTACATCTGTATTTCCAATTCTACTAAACAAGACGTTTTAAAGCACAGTAAAATTAGTGAAGAGAATATATATACTGTGATTGAGGCTGCCGATAATCTAAAGTTTAGACCCAACTTAAATAAAAACAAAGGTCTTTATGTAAGAAGCTTGTACGGAATACCTGAAGAACCATTTTTGTTTACCTTATCTACTTTAGAACCTCGTAAAAATTTACTAAACACTATTAAAGCTTTTGATTTACTATTAGGTGAACTTCCAGAGTTGAACATTAACCTTGTAATTGGTGGAAAAAACGGATGGAAATCAAAAGAGTTGATGAAACTAAGGCATCAAAAAAATATTATTTTTACAGGTTTTATTGATGAAAATGATTTGCCGCTTTTATATAATGAAGCTGAAGGTTTATGTTACATATCTTATTACGAAGGATTCGGCCTTCCTCCGTTAGAGGCCATGTCTTGTAAAACACCGGTAATTTATGGAAACAATAGCTCTATGAAAGAGTTTTTTGAAGGTTATGGACTACCCGCAGAACCGGATGACATCGTTTCTATAAAGGAACAAATGAAGGTGTTATTAACTGATAAAAGAACTAGAGAAGAATTAGAAGAAAAGTCATTGGAACGCTCTTTTGACTTTTCATGGAGAAAGACCGCTATTGAAACCATTAAGGTGTACGAAGATGTTATTAGCAAACACCAAGAGCCCTAAATATGGTATTTACGAGTGTTCTTTTCTTATTGGTTTTTCTACCTATTTTTTTGATTATCTATCATGCAGTCCCGAATTCTAAAAAAAATATAGTAGCCTTAGTAGCAAGCCTTATTTTTTACATTTGGGGAGCTCCAGTTTTCTTTTGGATCCTATTAAGTATACTAATAGTCAACTTCTATTGTGTTAAACAGACTCATATTAAACAAGGAGGCCATAAGCGAAAATGGTATATGCGTCTTTCAATTATTTTGAATATCTCCATTTTAGCCTATTTCAAGTACGCTAACTTTTTTGTTGAGAATATCAACCTAACTCTTCAAGGCTTTGGAATAAATGAAATCTCTTGGACAATTGTCGCTCTCCCAATCGGAATATCTTTTTTCACCTTTCAATCAATAACTTACACCTTAGATGTCTATTGGAAAAGACACGATCCTTTAACCAAGATAACAGATTACTTACTTTACATCTTATTATTCCCTCAATTAATTGCCGGACCTATCATCCGCTTTAACACTATTGCGAAAGAGATTAATGATAGAAGTGAAAATGATACGGCAGACTATAAATTAAGCGGTTGGTATATTTTTACAATTGGGTTAGCAAAAAAGGTGTTTATTGCAAATCAAGTAGGAGAATATGTAGATCTTATTTTTGAACAAACAGATCAGTTATCTGCTATGATTAGCTGGATTGGAATCATCGCCTACTCTATCCAGATTTACTTTGACTTTTCAGGTTATTCAGATATGGCAATTGGCTTAGGAAAAATCATGGGGTTTAATTTTCCTGAGAACTTCAAAAATCCATACACCGCAAAAAGTATTACTGAGTTTTGGCGAAAATGGCACATTACCTTAGGTACTTTCATGAGAGATTATTTATACATCCCTTTAGGCGGGAATCAAGTCTCCAAACAAAAAGTATATCGAAACTTACTGATTGTCTTTTTACTTTCAGGCCTTTGGCATGGGGCCTCTTGGAATTTTATTATTTGGGGTGCTTGGCATGGTTTATTTCTAATGATAGAAAGAGCATTTTTAGGTAATCTTTTAAAGAAATTACCCGCTTTAATGAGCCTTCTCTACACTTACTTTGTGGTGCTAATTGGGTGGGTATTTTTTAGAGCTGAAACTCTAAATGAAGCTATAGTTTACATCAAGAGTCTATTTAATTTTAAACTGCAAGAAGAGTTCATTCAACTCCCAACCGAGTTTTATTTATTCTTATTCATTGGGGTGTTACTATCCTTTATAACCCTTACCAATATGGGGAAACAACTAGAGAACTTCTTTTTTTACACTTCATACCGTAAATCACAACACATTTCGCTTTCAATAAGCTCTATACTTGTTATGTGTGTTGCAATTGGCTATATCGCCTCGTCAGGTTTTAATCCTTTCATCTACTTTAGATTCTGACCATGAAACAATTTAAAACAACCAACATACTTTTAGTAGTTCTAATCACCCTTCTTACCTACCCACTACTAGAACTTTTCATTCCTATAAACCTTGCAGGTTCACTTAATAAATCAAGTAATTCAGCCAAGGTAGAATCATTTACGTTTGAGAAATGGACAAACGGTAGTTTTCAGGAATCTGTTCAAAGCTTTGTAAACGATAATATCGGCTTATTTTCATTGTTTATTAGAACACATAATCAAATTGAATACAGCCTTTTTGAAAATATATACACTGGAAACGTGGTAAAAGGAAAAGAAAATTATTTGTTTGAAGCTGATTATATAAAAACACATTTAGGAGAAGACTTTAGTGGAATACATAAAATTCAAGAAACGACAAAGGCGATAAAGAGACTTCAAGATACATTAACGGCAATGGGGAAGTCATTCACTTTTGTTTTAGCATCTGGTAAAGCCTCATATTATCCTGAATATATTCCTGACCAACAAATAGCTGACTCTACTAACTATGAATTTTACTCCAAAGAATTCAAAAACGAGGAGATTAATCACATCAATTGTGTGACTTGGTTCCAAAAAATGAAAGATAGCTTGGGACATTACCTTTTTCCAATGTACGGAATTCATTGGAGTCATTTCGGAGCTATGCTGGTTACGGATAGCCTTGTAAAATATCATGAGCAGAAATTCAACTGGAACTTACCAAACATGGAAATCTTATCAACTGAAATTAGCGAGAAAACTAAATTTTATGACAATGATATCGCTCACTCGATGAATTTATTTAAAACTGTAGAGCCTTTTCCACATATGAAATATCCAACCATAAAGTGGGAAAAGAAAAACGCTAAACATGATAAGAAAAGAATGCTCATAATTGGGGATAGTTTTACTTGGGACATTCACAAAAACAGTGGCATGAGTGAAAAAAGTTTTGATAGGGTTGATTTTTGGTACTATAATCAAATAGTGAATGCGTCAATTGCTAATGATGGTAAAATACTAGGTGGTTTACCCGTGCTAACAAGACATATCAATTTGCATAAAAAACTTAATGATTTTGATGGCGTTATTATAGTTTCTAATGAACCAAATCTAATTTACGGAGGGTGGGGAATTGCACAAGACTTTATGGGCACCATCTTAGATAGTACCTATGTGCCTAAAAGAAGGAATAATGCTTATTTACTTGAGCAATGCAAATCAAAAAAAGAATGGAGAAATGGATTACAACATTTAGCTGACCAAAGAGAAATCAGTTTAGATTCTATGATTGCAATTTATTTGCATGACCAAAATTTTAATCCTTCTAATTAATGCGATTTAATTCTGTAGAATTTTTAATCTTTTTTGCAATTATCTTTTTGATGCTTTGGGGCCTTATTCGTCACAGAAAAATCAATAAGTTAGTCCTTTTATCCGCAAGCTACTTGTTTTATGGATGGTGGGATTACCGCTTTCTATTCTTAATGTTTACCAGCTCCTTAGTCGATTTCTTAGTGGGGTATCATCTTCCAAAGAGCAATCATAAAAAACTTTTAATAGGACTTAGTTTGACCGTAAATCTAGGTCTACTAATGTTCTTCAAGTACTTCAACTTTTTTATTGAAGCAACTGCTGATTTAATGAATTTAATAGGGCTAAAGCCTCATTATACAACTCTAAGTATAATTCTTCCGGTAGGTATTAGTTTTTATACATTTCAAACACTTAGTTATTCCCTCGACATTTATAAAGGAAAAATTAAACCGGAGAAGAGCTTTATCAATTTTTTAAATTTTGTAAGTTTCTTTCCACAGCTAGTTGCTGGACCGATTGAAAGAGCAGCCACTTTTTTGCCTCAATTTAGAAAAGATCGAGTTTTTAATTACGACAATGCTGTTCAAGGCATGCGTTTATTACTTTATGGCTTTTTTAAGAAAATGGTAATTGCCGACAATGTAAGTCTTCGGGTCGATATCATTTTCGCCAACCCTGAAAATTTCAGTAGTCTCGAATTATTTTTTGGTGGGATTCTATTCTTTATTCAATTGTATACTGACTTTTCGGGGTATACTGATATTGCACGTGGTTGCGCAAAACTATTGGGATTTGACTTAATGCGAAACTTTAAAGTCCCCCAATTCTCCACAAGTATACCTGAAATGTGGTCGAAATGGCACATTTCATTAACTACCTGGTTTAGAGATTACTTTTTTATATGGCTTGTAGGGCTAAATAGAAAAAGTACGTTATGGAGAATAATTGCTACTATTATCCTTTTTGTGGTAATTGGGTTTTGGCATGGAGCCAATTACACTTTTCTGATTTTTGGCCTCTTAAACGGAATCTACTTCATTCCTAAAATTTTATCAAGAAAGAACAAAAAACTAAGACAGTTACTAGCAAGAATTAATAACCATTCTGTGTACAGCAAGTTAGCAATGCTCTTCACTTTAATACTCTCCTCCACAACAGTTATATTCTTCCGTTCTCAGAATATAACAGAAGCCGGAGAATATTTTCGCAGAATGTTAAGCTTTAACCATGGTTTATTGAGCCAATTCACCTTAGAAGTACTTCCCTTATGTTTTGGTTTCTTTGCTTTTGAATGGTTTATGAAAGAAAAGTCACATCCATTTGAAATTAGTGCTTACCATCCTATCTTAAGAAAAGTAATGTATGTAGGTCTGACTATTTCAATATTACTATTTGGTTATTTTGGGGAAGATCCTTTTTATTATTTTCAATTCTAATGATGAAAAAATTTATTTTAAGAACTCTCCTCTTTTTAACGATACCTGTATTATATGCAGGTATTGGCGAACTATACTTATCTAATTTAAAGGAAACTACGTCAATTGAAGAGGTCACAGATATTCAAAAAAATTCTCCCAAGGAATTATATTACGGACGTCAAATTCTTGGCAATTCCCTGAGTAATTATAAATTAACCATGTTTCAAAAGAAACAACCAAACATAATTACTTTAGGCCAATCTATCACACTACAATTTAGAGACTTCATGTTTGAACCATATGAAGGTGAATTCTATAATACTGGATTAATGGTGAGAAATATAGTAGATTTAGAATATGTAGTGACAAAATTTGAAGAAAATGAATTAAGAAAACCAAAATTCATCCTACTAGGCACTGACCTTTCATTCGTTCTTAAAACATCAATTCTAGATAAACAGGAATTTACAAGAACTCCACCTATAGATAGGGCCACTGAATCACGGTCGCATCTTAAAGGAATCCAAAATCTGTATTTAAGTGCTAAATTGAGAAGAGCTCCTTCAAATGATCTAGGCTTTGGAAAATCAGGAATGGAAGGCCGCGGCTATAGAAGAGACGGTAGCTACCGACATAAACCTGAAATAGAAAAATATGCAGAAACGAAGGAGTATCATGATGGTAATTTGATTAATAAACTCCATTCGCAACAATCTCCTTTCTTGATGCCTATGGAATACGAATCTGCTAAAGAAGATCGATTCTTATTGGTTTTGAAACGATTTAGAGCGCTTGATATTGACCTATTACTTTACTTCCCTCCATACTCTGATGAGTTTTTTAATCAAGCGAAACAAAATATTCAGTTCATGCATTTTTGGAAAAAATATATCTCTTTTCAAAGTAAGTTGATTGATCTAGATTATGATGTTATTCCATTTACTACTCCTTCTAATTTGGGATTGACTGATGATTATATGGTAGACGCTGAGCACCCGAGTGAAGTTATGTCTGCCATACAGCTATATAAATACTGTAAAAATGCGAATCCCATGAATGCAACTTTAGATCAATTAACATTCGAAAAATTAGAAATGCTATTTAACGACCCTAATACTTTCCCGATATCATTTTTAGTTGATAGTATCAGTCAACCAATCAAAAACAATTTAAAGAAGGAAATATGGGTACAATAAATTCAGATAAAAGTTGGAAAGCCTATGGTAAAAAGAATGCTTATTTCGGTGTACTCACCCATGACGAATATTTAGACGAGAACCTATCTATTGAAAACAAGAAAAAGTTCTTTGCTACAGGTCAAAAACACGTAGAACATACGCTTAAACTTATTAGTCAAAAACTAGACACTAATTTTTCACCTAAGAATGCTCTGGACTTTGGCTGTGGGACAGGTAGAATTTCGCTAGCATTTGCAAGAAAAGGAATAACAACAACTGGAATAGATGTTTCGTCTGATATGATAGAAGAGGCGAAAATCAATGCAATTGAACAACAAATACTTAACGTAAATTTTTATATTTCTGATGATCAACTTGCTAGTATCAAAGGAAGAGAATTTGATCTAATTAACTCCTATATCGTATTACAACATATTAATATTGAGAGGGGTTTAAATATATTCAAATTACTTTTAAATAGCCTTAGTAAGAATGGAGTAGGCGTTGTTCAATTTACCTATAGAAGCAATAAACCAAAAACAGTTAAAATCGCTAACTATTTTAGATACAGGATCCCTCTAGTTAATGTTATCATGAATGTGCTAAAAGGAAATTCAGCAAGACAACCTTTGATGCAAATGAATGCATACAACTTAAATACTATTTATGCTGTTTTACAAGAACATGGAATTCAAAACACATATCAAGAACTAGAGAAACACGGAGATTTCTGGGGTGTTACTATTTATTTTCAGAATTAGTATTCAACTAGCTCTTAATAACACTTCTCAGTTCTAGGGTAATTTTAATTAGTAATTAAATAACTCCGAGCCACCAAAATGCTTTTTCTATCTTAGCAATAACCAAATCAAAGATATCGTGTCATTCACATTCGTCCAAGATTTCATCTTAAAATGGAAAGGAGTGCTGAGGAAATTCAACAACTAGTTTCTGCAATGATTAAATCACATGAGTTTCCATGTATCGGGAATGTAAAGCGTGGTTTTGGAGTGATTAATATCTTAAAACAAGATCAACATTTTTGGTCACCATAACTCATTATTACTGTTGAAGAAGTCGAAGGCAAAACAGAGGTTCGCAGATTATACAGTCCAAAACCGTCCGTTTGGACAATGTTTATTTTCTTTTACTGCACAATAGGTTTCTTAACGATCATTTCCGTTATCGTAGGCTTTTCTAATTTAAGTTTAGATAAGTCTGCAGAAATTTTATGGTTAACTCCTGTTTTATGATACTTTTCCTATCTATTTACTTAGTTTCTAATTTCGGGAAGTCATTAGGAAAAAATCAATTAATTATTTTGCGCAATTTCTTCGAAAAAGCCTTAAGTATCAAAGTTGAAGATCATATTGTAGAGTCAGATTAATGTGGTAGTTTATCTTTTAACACCCATAAATGTAAGTTCCAAATATAGACGCGGCAATTACCAAAATAATAGGCAGAAAGCCAGCTCCTGCTAAAGCAAACATAGGTCCAGGGCAAGCACCTGCCAACGCCCAACCTAATCCAAAAATTGATCCACCGACTAAATACCTTATAATTCCTTTGTCTTTCGGTATAATATTGATTTCAGCACCAAAGAAAGACTTAATGTTAAATTGCTTAATCAATTGGGTAACAATTACGCCTAGACCGACAGAAGAACCGATAATTCCAAACATATGGAATGACTTAAATTGAAACATTTCGTAAATCCTAAACCAAGAAGCTGCTTCTGACTTAATTAAGATAATTCCAAATAAAACACCTATCAATAAATAAACTAATCTTCTCATCTTAAAATAATAACGGGAACAACAAATGGGTCATTATTAACCCTCCAATAAAAAAACCAATAACTGCAATTAAAGACGGAATTTGCAGATTACTCAACCCTGATATTGCATGCCCTGAAGTACAACCACCTGCATATCTAGTTCCAAATCCTTCTAAAAATCCGCCTATAACAAGTATCAAAATTATCTTCCAACTCTTAAATGCTTCAATTGAAAATAACTTTTCAGGCATATATGCCTTTCCGGCATCGGTTAAGCCAAGTTTGTTTAACTCAACAATCGCAGATTCATCTATTCTAACAGATAAGTCACTCGTTAAAAGTTGCGCACCAATAAACCCTCCAAGAATAACACCCGTTATTACTATCAAATTCCACTGCTGTTTTCTCCAGTCAAACTTAAAAAATTCAACCTTTCCTCCTGCACCACAAATAGCGCACAGAGTTCTTAAGTTTGACAACATTCCAAAACCCTTTTCCATAAAAAGTAGCAATGTCATTACCAAAGTAATTAGCGGACCAGAAACGTACCAAGGCCAAGGTTCTTTTATTACATCTATCATCGCCATAAAAACATACAAATAAAAACAACTTAAACCGATTCTAAAGTAACTCAAATTACATTACCATAAAGCACACTTGCTTAATTTTAAAGATTCAAACATAAACATGGAATTCATAGATCTATTTTATCAATCACTACTTAACTCTATAAACTGGACGTGCAATTCAATCTTATTTGAAACCCCTTGGTATACTAACTTCTTTTGGGGACTTATTCTGATTTCACTAGTCGTTTGGGGATTGGAAATCGCTTTTCCTTGGCGGAAAAGCCAAGCTCTCATTCGGAAGGACTTTTGGTTGGACACTTTCTATATGTTTTTCAACTTCTTTATGTTTTCAATTTTCATAAGTGGGTTTTATAATATCGCGGAACTTCTATTTTCAAAGGTTGATCTATCCGTCAGGAGCATTGCTTTATTTTCAGTTGTTAGTTGGTCAATTCCTCTGCAGCTACTTGTATTCTTCATTTTGCAAGATTTCTTTCAATGGTTCACGCATAACATGCTTCATAAAATTCCATTCCTATGGAATTTTCATAAAGTACATCACTCAGTTAAAGAGATGGGATTTGCAGCTCATTTGCGCTATCACTGGATGGAGAATATTTTATACAAGCCCTTAAAGACCTTGGCAATTATGCTAATTGGTGGTTTTGAGCCTGAACAAGCATTTATTGTACACTTTATAACCATCGGTATTGGTCACTTAAACCATGCAAATATCAAATTAACCTATGGTCCCCTGAAGTATATTTTAAATAACCCTGTCATGCATTTATACCATCATGCATATGCTCTACCTAACGGCAAAGCAGGTGTAAATTATGGAATCAGCTTAAGCCTGTGGGATTATATTTTTAGAACAAATTATATCCCAGATCAAGACGGAGAAATAAGATTAGGCTTCAAAGGGGATGATAAATTCCCGAAAGACTTTTTCCGTCAAAGCCTCTATGGTTTTAAAAAGAAAGACTAACCTTGTTTTAGATCCAAATTATCAGAATCAACCATCGTCACCCAACGTTTCATCTTTTTCTGAATAACTCTAAAATGGTGCTTGTCATCTTCCGTAACGAGTGTAATTGCCTTACCCGGATTCTCAGCTCTTCCCGTTCTGCCAATTCTATGAATAAAATCTTTTGGTGAACGTGGTAACTCGTAGTTGATAACATAAGGTAAAAATTCGATATCAATTCCTCTAGAAAGTAGATCTGTGGCAACTAATACTTTTAGTTCTCCTGATTTAAAACTAGTCAATGCATCTCTCCTC
>Ga0307998_1001004_pt1 | contig 15414 bp, 13 predicted proteins | sample Davwhametageno37_FD_203147 | JGI IMG/M metagenome (GOLD analysis project Ga0307998, IMG submission 203147) | Marine microbial communities from Davis Island wharf, Antarctic Ocean - #37 | ecosystem: Environmental > Aquatic > Marine > Unclassified | place: Antarctic Ocean: Davis Island wharf... | reverse complement strand
CTTCATTTCTTGTTTTACAACCACCCAATAGCCCTTAATTTGCTGAGTTTCGGTTAAGGTAAGTACCTTTAAAAGCTCGTTGTCTTCGTCATAGAACTCTATTTTCAATGGAAGGTTTTTGCTTTTTGAAACCCAAACCTTACGCTTAGCATATTGCCCTTCTTCTTTAGGCGAAGCTTCCATTACCCATACTGATTCTCCGTTGTAAGTTTCAGTAGTTATCAACTTATGATTGTCTCGCTCTGGGCTGCGTTTTTCCATGTCTTCATAAGTAAAGTCAGAACCCATAAAATCATTGTCTTTACTAGAGCTAGAAATTCGTTTTACCTTCATAAGTGCGGGTAAATACAGCCATTGATCATCTTCTTTTCCTGCCTCGTCGTAGGACCAGTTCATAAAGGAGGTGTTTTTAACATCGGCAGGTGCGGTGAAGAACATTACTTGTTTTTCGGTTACACCTAAATCAATAAAGAATTGGTGTAAGTTTCTAACCCGTTCACTTCCCTTTTTGTTAATGAGAGTCATGGTCATATCGCTTTCGCCATTCGTTGGAGCCTTACGATTATAAACTTTGTAAGCGATTTCTTTAGCGTCTTGTGCAAAGCTGTGTGTGCCAAATAACAGTGCTGTTATTAGGGTGATACTTAGAGTTATAGTTTTCATAATTATTTAGTATTAGAATTATTTTTAAAAAAGAATTTACTGAGGTAAAGCACCATAAACATTAGGGTAACGGTTGCTATAAAGCTCGTTAGCATGTTTAAAGACACTAATGCTCCCATTGCTATGTTTGGTTTGAAAGCAGAGAATGTCAGTACTAAGAATCCGAGAATAACAACTACAGCATTAAATGAAATTGCTCTACCTGAATGTGCCATGGTTTCTTCAACCGTCAATTCCATGTTTTGGGTAGCCAATGCATTGATTTTGTAGCGATCGATAAAATGCACCGCGTAATCAATTCCAATACCTATTGCTATACTAGAGATAAGGGCAGTAGTAGTCTCTAGCGGAATATTTAACCAACCCAATACTCCAAACGAAATAATGGTGGTAATAAAAATGGGAATAGTACCAATTAAACCCAACTTGAAACTACGGAACATGAGCGATAAAAGAACAATGACAATAACGAAAGAATAGGCTAAACTCTTTATTTGCCCTACTAGTATTAATTCATTGAATACTAAAACTTTATACCCGCTACCTGCAAAGTTTAAATCAATGCCCATACTTTTAAATTGAGCTCTATATTTCTCGACAGATTCAATGGTTCCATTTAGGCCAATTGAATTGTCTCCTTTCAATTGAAATTGAAGGTTGGCAGTTTTGAAATCGTCGCTTACGACATCCCATAATCGGTCAGAACCACCACTCATTTCATACAATAGAAAATACTGTGCAATCAAGTCCTGGTCGTTTGGAACGGTGTAGAATTCCTCTTGGTCTTCGTGCAACACCTTGTTCATTCTTTTGATAAAATCTACAACAGACAGACCGCCGCCTACAATAGCATTCTCTGTCTGAACTTGAGTAGTCAATAGATCCATAAGCTTCAGTGCCTCGGGGTTCTTGAACTTATCAAGTTGATCGGCTTCTAAAATGACGTTTACCGTAGTTGTTCCTAAAAAATTGGCGTTTACAAAAGCATCGGTCGTTACCAATGGATTATTGTCTGGGAAACGCTCTAGAAAACTAGAATTAATCCAAACTTTAGACATACCGATACCGAAGAATATTAATACCAATAGGGTAGAGCCAATAACGAGTTTACGTTGTTTCACAATACCGTTCGCAAAACCTTTGGCGTGTTTGGCAAAGAAATCATCTTCGTCATCCACTTTCTTTTTAGGAGCGCTTGGTAAGCCCAGAACTGTCAATGCAGCTGGAATTAATATGAGCGAAAAGAACATGGCCATCATTACCCCAAATGCGGTAAAAGCAGCAAAGTATTTTATCGGAAGAATATCAGATGTAAGTAAAGACAGAAAACCAACTGAAGTGGTAACTGATGTCATCATAACCGGCATAAACATCTCTGTAGTCATGTTGGTAATCAATTCTTCTTTGGTCCAATCCGGATACTTTTGAATCATTAATTGCAAATGACTAAACAGGTGAATGGCGTCTGCCACACCAATGGCAATAAGCATTACAGGAATGAGGGAGCTAGGCGCATAAACAGGAATTCCAACACCGAGCATTAACCCAAACGTCCATATCGAGGAAAAAATAACCACTACCATCGATATTAGAGTAGCTTTAATACTTCGCAACACAATGAACAATACAATTACTATTAGTAGAAGTACTATTGGAAACATTTTCTTCATGTCAGAAGGCATTAGAATAGCCATAGTACCTTCTACTATAGGTTGCCCAGCAACATAGATTTTGTCTCCATCGGTTTCGTACCTACTCGAAATGGCTAAAATTTCGTGGTATAATTCCTCTGTAAAACTGTCTTCCTTGATTTTGGTGAAAATGAGGGTAGAAGTGCCATCTTCAGACACAAGTCGTTTATGCACCATTTCATTGCTAACGACTCCTGCCTTAATTTGGTCAAATTTCTCTTGATCTTCGGGTACTCTTTTGAAAAACTCCTCAATTTCTAAACCGTCTTCGGAGCCTTTTATGTTGTCTGCGGTATACAGAGACAGCACATCAGCCTTGTCAGCTACAACCTCGAGTTTTTGAATCTCCTTGGTTAGGTCTTTTACCTTTTGAAACGTGGTGGAGTTGTATATCCCGTCTTTGTTTTCTATGGCAATCATAATAGCATCGCGGATATCGAACATTTCTTCTGCTTTATCGCTGTAGACAAATGCAGGATGTTCCTTGGGCATGTAAGTATCTAAATTGGTCTCTAAGGCGAAGTTTGTCGCAATGCTATAAATGCTTGCTGCGGTGCCCAATACAATGAGTAGGAGGGTGAGCTTGCTGTATTTAATGGTGAGTGCTGTTATTCTTTTCATGTTACATGTAGATTATTGAAACCTCAATAGAAGTGTCTTTTTTTAATTCAAATTTTGTTTTATTAAAACTTGGTCTGTTTAGCGGATTAATTGACGAAAGGTTAGAAAACCCAATGCCTTCAATAGGCAGTATAAAGCCTTTCTCGATTTTGCCATCTTCGTTTTCGTCGTGTAATATATTTATAGAATAATCTCCTTCATTAAGATTTTCGAATGTTACGCTGGAACTATTGTTGATGATTTTGGAGGTTAATTGTAAATGGTAGTTTCTAAAATGCTCGTCAGGTATTGATCCTTCTTTATTGTAAAGTGTAAATTGTATAGCTCCAACGTTGTTTTTTAAGTTGTACACGTTTATGGTTAAAGCATGTTTGTTTGACGGTTTTTTGACGAAAGAGCACAATGCAAAAAGCATTATAAATCCAGTCAGAATGAGGAATTTGTGTTTTACGTGATTCATTTTTTTAAAGGCACTTGGTTTGTTAATACTCACTAACATTATAGTGTAAATTTTTTTAGCTCTTAGTAATCAATTTTTTGGTTGTATCCCACAGCAAAATACCTTCAGCTTTCAGGTCATAACTATAATCAGAAAGGCGCCATCTCAATACGGTGAAACGCATATTTCCCATGATCATAGTGGCTATCTGTTTAGCTTCTATATCCTTTCTAATAGTCCCTTCTTCCTGACCTGTTCGAATTATTTGTGATACAAATTGTTGTTTTTGCTCCAATATTTCCAAAACCACATTAGAAAGCCCACTGTCGTATTGAAAGCTGGTTTCCGCAAATATGACCATGATTATCGCAGGATTATTAGAGAAGTGATTGAATTGAAATTTAATCATTTCCTCAATTTTTTGTAAGCCTGTTAATTCAGTATCAAGCACAGATTGTAACCCGTTCTTTAACTGCAATTTGTAATAGATAAGTACAGACTTTAGAATTTCAGTTTTACCAGAAAAGTGCCGGTATAGAGCAGGTTCGCTAAATCCAATCTCTTGTGCAAGGTTGTTAGTCGTAAGGTTTTGTATGCCTTTTTCGCCAATGAGTTTGGTAGCTGCTTCTACAATTTCTATTTGCCTTTCGGATAATTCCATAACGCAAAGTTAGTGATTGCTAACTAACGGTATGCTAAAAAAATGGAAAATAATTTATAGCAAGGCTAACCCTATCTTTTATCGCTAAAAACCAGTGCTTTACTATATTTCAATCTGATAATTCAAAGAAAATAATTTCTAAAACTTAAAACGCCCTTCGGCGAACATTGGTCCACTTTAAGTTTCTTTCTTTGGCTCGGTTAATAGAGCATGAAAAGAATCTTTATAAATTTTACTGTTGCACTTGGCGCACTATTAGGCGTGGACAAGGGTTTGGCTGCACAAGACACTTCGAGTTATAGAAAACCAGTTATTGAGGATTTGGTGTTACCAAACACGTTGGGGACGCATCCGTTTGGAGTTTATATTTCTAGAATCAGCCATAACTTTCAAACGCGTCCGCATCCCAAAAAAGCCATTACGTTGCAGTTTTCAAGTGGAAACGTTTGGTTACCCCGAAACATAGCTTATGTACCAAAAAACGAACAAGATAGAGTTGGATTAGGCCAAACGGTTTGGCACGATAGAGAACGGTTATATGATAAAACGACTCCAGCGAACACCATAGAGTTTCATGCAGATGGTATCTACCGCGTATTTCAGTTGAAATTTGAAATGCCAATTTTCAAAAACCAAGAAATCAGATTCAACTCAAGGGCTTACTTGCTCGATCGAGGAAATTCACCGTATTCATTCATAACCAGTGACGAAACGATTGAATGGATTCATTCGAACATAGCAGGAGGAGAGGATGCCTTTAAAAGAAAGCACTATGGCTTGAATAAAGCAGATGTGTATTACAAGGACATTAATGGAAAGAGCTTTCAACACAATAGCGGGCATGGTATGTTCACTGGAATTGAATTGGATTATTTTTTCTACCCTCCATGGGAAGCGCTTCGACGGCATTTAATATTTACCAACATCGGCGTTCGAATAGGCGCCAATACCAATCCCATTAATCCTGGAATAGATGCAGGATTGAGCGGTAGTATTTTAAAAAAGGTAGTTTTTAAAAAGCGGTTTGAATGGAATATTGGATTGAGCTTGGCCGGTTTGCGCCAAAAGATGATCAGCTTTGGTGATGGATATCAAATTAGTTCAAATCCATTTTTGTTGAGTTATGATCTTATGTCAGGAATTGGATTTCAGACGAAAAAAGGTGGACATGTCCTCTTTGCTGTTGATTGGTGGAGGCAAAGTGCCTATAACAACAAAGATGAATTTGAAGAGATGGTACTAACCAGTGAGCGCATTTCACCGCATTGGTTTCAGACGGGTTCGCATTTGTACAGAAGCATTACTTCCAATAGTTTTATGTTTACCTACAGCAAGTCTTTTTACGCTTGGTCCATCTATCTGCGCGAAGACTTTAAGGTAGACAATGCGCCAGATGCTCAAACGGGCTGCCGAATACAGAAATTGAATTAAAAACTAAAGCATTTCAACATTCCCCAGCTGGCGCAGATTTATAATCTATGACCATCATTCATCTACTAAATACCCAACACCTCAATCGCTCTACCAACAAACTTGTTTTGTTCTAGTTTGGGCTAACCTTGCTAAAGTGCAGTTCACTGCACTTTACCCGTTTTTACTCTATCCATTGATCTTAAAACCAACTATAAGTGCATTAAAAAGCACTAATCATTGTATTTACAATAAATAAGAGTACTTTTGAAAAGAAAAGAGCAGTATAATGCACTATATGCACATCGTAAATAAAATAAAAGAGCGCCGAGAAACGCTAAACGTTACTCAAGAACAATTGGCAGAATTAGCTGGTGTTGGTTTGCGTACGCTTAAAGAACTAGAACGTGGAAAAGGAAACCCTACCATACAAACCGTTAGTAAACTGGCTGATGTGTTGGGCTTAGAAGTGCAATTGGTGGTAAAAGGAAGTAATTAATAAATGCGAAAAGCAACAGTATATCGAAACAATGAAGCATTAGGAGAGCTTACTCAAAATAGTAAATCATCCTATACTTTCACCTACTCCGATGTTTGGTTTAAAGACAGTGGTAAACCTGCAGTTAGCCTTACTTTACCAAAAACCCAACAAGTTTACCAATCTGATGTACTGTTTCCTTTCTTTTTCAATTTACTCTCAGAAGGAGTAAACCGGCAACTGCAAGCGCGTCAACTTAAAATAGACGAAAAAGACTATTTCGGATTATTACTCGCAACCGCAGGTATAGATACCGTAGGAGCAGTCTCTGTTAAGCCTAATACCGAAAACAAATGAGCGGATTAACGTTTCCATATTGTCCAGGTACCTTGGCGGATAATAAAGAAGAAGGCTACAGCAAAACGGCAATCAATCGGGTGTTTTATGGTAAAAAAGTAAGTCCAATTTTACCTTATGCGCCGCCTGCAACCGATGAAGCAACTGCAGAGCAATTTGTCGAAAACAGAAAACGCATATCCATATCAGGCGTTCAGGAAAAACTGTCCTTCATATTGGATAAAAACAAACTCCGATTAACCAAGGAAGAGGAGCAAGGCACCTTTATTCTTAAACCCATACCCAGAGATTTAAAAAATGTAGGTCAGTTGCCGGCTAACGAACACCTTACCATGCAAATAGCGCGGCAAGTGTACGCAATACCTACAGCAGAAAATGCTTTAATATTTTTTAAAGATGGAACCTTTGAACCAACCTTAGAACCTACCAAAAAAGCAATCTTAAAACCAACCCCAACCCCGGCGTATATTACCAAAAGATTTGATGTAAAGCCGGATGGAAAAAAATGGGGAATTGAAGATTTTTCCTCCTTATCGGGGCGTTCAGCAGAAAATTCAGGTTCGGATTATAAATATGGATTGAGCTATGAAGCAATGGCAGAACTATTAAAACAGTATGTACCAGCCTATCCAGTAGAGCGTGAAAAGCTGTTTCGTTTGGTAGTGTTTAACTATTTGTTCTCTAACGGCGATGCACATTTAAAGAACTTTTCATTGATAGAAACACCTGAAGGAGATTTTCAGCTCAGTCCTGCTTACGATTTGGTGAACACGCAATTGCACGTCGACGATACAGACTTTGCATTGGATGGTGGACTATTCAAAGATGAATTTGAAAGTGAAGCTATGAAAAAATCTGGTCATCCCGGACAAGATGATTTCTTGGAATTGGCCAAGCGAATGGGGATCAGTGATAAAAGAGCAATAAAATTATTAGATCCTTTCTTGAACACTCAAGACAAAGTGGAGGAATTGGTAAATCGATCTTACCTTGATTCCAAAACGAAAAGAGGATACTTGCAGCTGTATCAAGAAAAGAGAAATTGTTTGAAAGCAGAATAATGAGTTACGAATTATTCCATATTCCGATTAGGAATAATTGTATTGTTTGAAATTTAGAATTGCAAGATTATAAACGTCAAGCATTTCATGAGCACATTTGAAAATAAATATGCCGCGAATAATTCACTATTTAAAATGAATTGTATTACAAGACAGGATAATTTGCCTGTGGCTAATTAGGCCAGCATGTGTGTGGGATATTTTACGAAGTTTTAAAATTTGAAAATTATTGGATTATTGCTCAGAGAATTGAAATCTAACGAAAGCCCTAGAACCTGAACGCAGTGAATCTAATGAACACAAATTAGAAATAGCTATGCGTGAATAATTCCGTATTAGTTGCAAACCTTGAGTGGCGCAGAATTCAATAGTTGAAAACGACTTGGGGATTTGTGCAGGATATTAAAACCTAAGGAATGGAATAAAACACTTTTAACATAATATCTACCGATATAAGACAATCTAAGGATTGTCTTATATCTGATATTATAGTTAACCAGCACAGCTGGGCATGTTTGTAATTAGGACTAAGTTTTAAATAGCGGTAAGAAGCTTATGTATATTAAATTGTCCTATAATGTATCGCATTATGTCTAAGTAAGCTTCGGGTTCAAGGTTTCTCATTAACCAATACACAATTTCAATTCTTGGAGAAAAAATCTACCTCGAAAATCCAAATCTAACATAACACTTAACGACAGGAGCAAGGCGGATGGCGTTGTGTGTGAAGTGGTTCTATTTAGAATCAATACAAATGGTATATGTTCTTTTCTATTGGATGATTATGATCTAATTTGGTTTTTCCATTGAAAGATTTGAAACTAAAAATTGTCATAGCTAAATTAATGCAATGAGATTGAAATTAATAATATTTTCAGCACTCTTTCCCAGCTGGGTTTGCGCTCAAAATTACCAATACTATTCTGGGCCTTTTGGAGATGGAGTAGCTTCATATAGGTACTTTGAGGATAATGATTACAATAGGATTTATGATGGACCTTTTGAATATGAAAAGGCCAATTACGGCGGTAGTGCTATTAAAATATATGGGTCCTATGATAATAATTTAAAATCAGGACTTTGGATTTACGCTAATGGCATTAAAGATACGCTTATCGGAAATTACTCAAAGGGTAAAAAAAATGGAGAATGGCGACATATTCTTTATAATTTAAAACATGATGAAATTAACACTATAAAGAGAGTCACAGATTTTTCTTTCGAGAGCAACAAATATATAGGTGAGTTTTCGATTAAATCTAGATATCCACAAATTGAAATCAAGGGACAATTCAATAATAAAGGACTATTAGAAGGAGAATGGAGGATAAGCTATATTAGCTATAATGAAGAGAAAATAGAAGATATTTCAATGTATGATAATGGTTTTTTATACTTCAGGCTTAAAAGGAATATTTCATCGGGTGAAATTTTAAAAAAAGTTGAAAAGAAAGAATTAGTAATATCAATCTTAAAAAATATTCAAGAAGGGGATTCTACTTCAGTAGTTGATAACCAAAAATATTTTCTAAATAGGGTTAAACCTTCTGTTCAAATGATTATGAATGAGGCGGGAGCATGGAATGGGAATGGGATAGGCTTGTTTAAGGACTCATACTTTGGTAGTACACCAGTGAAGATTGATATGAGAATCAAAGGGGAAGACGCCGACTTTCAATATCTAAACATGGAAATGCTTGCCATTCCTTGGGAGAAAAGTGAACCCGGATTAGCAGAGATTAGAAGAAATAATGCTGAGATTAGAAGAAAGAACAAATTCGATTACCTAATAAAAGAAGGTGATTCATTTTTAAGAGATAACCGTTATGATCAAGCTATATCTAAATATAAAGAGGCGGCGCAAGTAATTGAAAGTGATATTCCTACTCTAAGAATAAATAAAATAAAACACATTAAGTATATTGAGAAAAGATTAAATAAAGCCCCCCATTTAAAGTTGGATGATGCGAATTTAAATTTGAGTTTTAGCACATTTGAAAATTATGGAATGGAGAGATTATTCCAAAAAAGCAAAATTGGTTACGAGTTTCTTTTAAAACAAGTATATGAGGTAGAGGGAAATGCATATCATAAAATGAAATCGAATAATAGTGATAAATATACACTCACGGATAAGCAAATAAACTCACTTAAATTGGCCATTCAAAACTTTAATAATTACAAGTATCGACTTTTTGGTTTGGCAACAGAGATGAATCATTCCAGAGCAAAGAAAATTCAAAAGAAACTGAAAAATGTAGAATCTCCAGAAATCATAATTGATCTTATTATGAGTGAAAATTAAGTTGATTTGCTAGAGTTACACCATTGAATTTCAGCCTTATAAATGTTTGATTCTAATAACTAAATTATGAATAATAAACTTAAATTACACGAAGCAATTGCAGTAGTATTACTGAATAAGCCTGATTACAGTGCCACGGGAGAAGAAATTGCAAATGAAATAAATTTAAGAAATCTTTATTCCAGAAAAGACAAAAAGCAAGTTCCCGCATATCAGATAATGCAAAGAACTAAACTTTCAAGTGGTAAATACCATCATTTATTTAAATATGAATCTGCCGAAAAAATAACCCTTAGGATTTGTAATGATTGAAATTATTGTAACAAGTTTTAAAATTGAGTAAATCTCAATTTGAAAACCGCGCGTAGGCCAGAAGAAAATGCGGGCAGACTGGCCATGAGCGTGGAGCTTTTTTTCTTCTTGAATTTTTGTTTCGTTTTGTTTCAAGACAAAATGAAAAAAGAGAAACCACCCAACTTAAAGCCAACACACAGTCTCACTCGAAGCTCCACAGGAGCTTCGCTGTTTAACATAATAATTAGCACAATCTAAAAAGTGTGTAGGCAAAGACATGTGTATGGCAAACTGAGGAAGCATGACGAATTTGACAATACTTATGTGAGCGTTGGCCATTTGAGAGGAAGATTTTTTTAATCTCTAAATCTGGTAGGATTTCAAATCTGAAAACAAGAAACCTTGAATAGCGTGGGCAAAAACTTGTAGGATTTTCAATTAAAAAATAAAACCAACCCACAGAAGAATTCTGAAAAAAAAACGAAAAATGAGCGGCTACTTAATATAATGTCTAATTATAGGACAAACATTATTCGAAGACGAAATCAAAATCCACGAGAATCGATTATTTAGAAAAAACTGAACTACAGGACGTAAATATTAAATCTAACGGAGCGTTGGCAAAGTGCGACCTAGTTACTTGAGCGATTAAGGCGAAAGCAAATGAGGAACGAATGCAGACATAATGTATATTATAGTTGACAAAAGAATTTAAGCGCAGGAGAATCTAATATTCATCCAAAACTCGAACCATAGCCCTAAATATAAAAACTCGCCCTTTTGTCCTATAATTAACATTATGTTAAGTAGGGTTTTTGTGTACTATGCCCTGCGCGGCGCATTTCTAATTTAAACTCAACTTAATCACTTCCTTTTCGAAAATTCCAAATTGAATAAGAATAGCATCAAAAGGTGTTCGATCAGCCCAAGCCATTTCTATACTGCTGCCGAGCACTCTCTCGGTAAATACTTTAGGAACTTCCATTACCTATTTAGCTTATAAACTTTCTAAATAGTCTACAGCAACAAACAATTAACCCAAATGAATTGTTACAAGGGATACGCTTACAATAAAAATGTGAAATAAAAAGAATACTTTCACATCAAAATAAATATAAAAAATATGCTTAAAAAATTTTCAATGGCAGACAAACTCCTCTTTGCTGCCGCCATTTTATCGTTGGTCTTTTCCGAATTACTCTATTTTCAGGGAGAGAAAGAAGACGGAACTTTTATTGGACTTTGGGTACCTTCAATATTAGCATTTGGAATTTACTTGAAACTAATTAATGCAACAAAAAATGATTGATTTTATACCATATTTTACAGCACTCATTACGGGCATTTTTAGTTACGGTTTTTTCTTATCCACGCGGCCGCCAAATAAATAAGGAAGAGAATTAATTGCCTGTAGCGGCACTTTAGGCTTAATTAGTGAATGAATCATTCTATAAATGATGATTATTCTTAATGCTTAAAGACATTTAAACTTTAGTCTTGGCCGAATCGGGTTTAATACCAATTTCATCTAACACCGTGGGTTTAATATCTACTGCAGTCAGCCTTATGCTAAATGAATGCGCTTCTTTAAAAAGATCCAAGAAAACTTCATTTAACAGCACCATTACTATGCACGTGGTGTTATCAATCGATAACTTGTACTGCGTCCTCCGCCAGCTTGTTTGGCGAGCACTTTCTTTTTCAATAAATCAGCAATATCTCGCACAGCGGTATCTTTTGAACATTTGCAGAGCTTTCCATATTTACTAGATGAAATCCCACCTTCGAATCCGGTCAACATTTTTGCAATCACTTTCTGCTGTCGTGCGTTGAAAATCGTGGTCGCATGTTTGTTCCAAAAAGTAGATTTCCCTACTACCTGTTCTAGTAATTCTTCAGAATGATCCAAGGCAGCGTCAAAACAATCCAAAAACCAATCGACCCATTTGGTTACATCAATTCCTTTATCTGGATCTATAGGCGCCCATTTTAAATTCTGGGTATTTTCCAATACTTCGTAATATGCCTTTCGATTGCGTTCAATAGCTACTGACATGCTGTAAAATCGCATTGGACTTTTATCCGAGGCTGTTAGGCACATTTCTCCAGCTGCACGGGCAATTCGTCCGTTTCCATCTTCAAAGGGATGAATCGTTACCAACCACAAATGAGCAATTGCCGATTTTAGTATAGGATCTATTGTCGCGGTATTAAACCATTGTACAAAGGCCTTCATTTCTTTAGCTAATACCTTAGCATCAGGAGCAACAAAATGGACCTTTTCTTTTCCTATAGTTCCCGAAACCACCTGCATAGCTCCTTTCTTACCCGTTCGATACTTTCTGGTGGTAATCTTAAATCCATTGCTCAATCCATTTGGGAATAAACCCGCTTGCCACTGCATGACTCGCTTTTCCGATAAGGGCTGTTCGTAATTCTGTGTTGCATCCAACATCATTTCTACCAACCCATCAATATTGGCATTGGATACAATCATACCTGGAATGTCTTTCCCCAATTGTCGAGCAACGCTAGAACGCACTTCATTGGCAGGTAGGCGCTCCCCTTCTATTGCTGCGGTCATTTGGGCTTCGGCGGTAAGCGATGCGAACAGGGATTCTTCTTGTAATTCCCAACCCATGGCACTTAGTTTCCCGAACAACACCCCTTGTTTTCGTCGCAATTCTCCCAGTTTTATTCGTACGATTTCTTCGCGCCAAAAGAACCGTTGCCACTTACTTGTTTCCCAAATCCACATTTATTCGCCTTAATTTATGCAACGAATGTACATCTTATTCGTTGGATTTTTTGCAACGATTAAAAATTAAACGCTCCTTCTATTTCTTCATGAATTTGTTTTGTTGAAATCAAAATGGATTTTCAATTCCTTTTTCAAACGGAATTATAATTTAGAGAGTACAATTGAAAAGTACAGGTAATGAGCATTTACGAAGTTGAAGAATTGGTTACCAAATAAAGTTCTCTAATTTGTTTTTCAACACCGGTCCCATACACCCATTTTGGAGTATGCCTAGCCTTTGGACATTTATGAAGGCAAGAATGAAAGCCGATGATCAAAAAGGAAGTTGGGAATCACAACGACCTTGGTTGGAGGACTCTCCCGCAGCATACATGGCCGCAATTGAGTGCATGCGCAATGCTCCTGCTTGTTATTCCGAATTAGTGATGTATTCGCTTAGTGATTGATTAAGTTTTAAGCAATGTTGCGCTTGCTGTTTTCAAATATTAATGAGCGATAGAAATTGGTTAACCTTGTAGCGAAATAATAAATCGACATTCAATGCTAAAAACCCTCCCTCTAGCCTTCTTATTGTTTTTTAGCCTGAGTGGTTCAGCACAACTTACCTTAGTTAAAGATATTGATACCACAATTCAAGGCTTCAGCCAACCAACTGTTTTTACTATTTACAAGGAAAAAATATATTGTGACTTTGGCTTACCAAACATGCACTCTCCTTTTAGACGTGCATTATGGAGTTGCAAACTTAACGGAGATAGCGTTTCTTTAATAAAAGATTACAACAATATTGATAGATTCTACGAACACAACAATGAACTTTATTTTACAACTGAAAATGCTTTGGCTAAGACTGATGGTACAGGACTTGGGTCAAATTTTATATTCGATTCAAATGGCGGCTTCATTCCATTTTATGGTCAAAATATGGCAATCACTTCGTTTAATAAAAATAAACTTGCTTTCGCCGAACGAACAGGTTATACTGGGCATTATACGCGCGATAAAATCTGGATTACAGATGGAACAAATAAAAGAAACGCATATTTTCTCCCAATCGACACTGCTTTCAAAATTCCCTATCATTTATACGCAAAGCATATTGTGAACTACGATAATAATTTGTTTTACTCAACTCAGGCTAATGGAAAGCAATATCCTTATTTGATTTATAAAACCGATGGAACCCTTAACGGCACGGTTAAAATGCCTTGGACAAGCCCCTTTAAGCCCATTGTATTTCAAAACTCATTGATTCTTTCAGGTCGTGTTGGTACTACTAACCCTTTATGGGGTTTATATAATTCAGATGGTACGGTTTCAGGAACAAAACAAATAGACACGATTAGTTACGAGTTGATTCAAAGAATAGATAGCGGTATTTTAATGACTGTGAACAATCGTCTTTGGCTCTCCAAAGGGACCAAATATGATGCTGTACAACTAGGGAATATAGTATCAGCAAGCGCTATCAATTCATCAGGATGGGACCCCATCACAAGGCATAGCGATGGTTATTATTACTTTCCCGACACAAACTCAGCGGGCAATTGGGATCTTGCTAAAACAAATGGAACTCCAAGTGGAACTGTTCGTGTTGGTGGAAGCCTCCCTTCCGGCTTCCTTTTTTATGGCAATATATTCTCAGGTGATTCACTAATTTATTATACCATTACCAATTCCTACACTTCATCTCAACGCACCATTTATTTAGCGAGTAGTGATGGAAAATCACCCAACGTTAAAATTGACAGCTTTTTAATCAATCAAAATAGAACTGAAATCTACTATCCTTCTTTCAGTAACGGCAACATAGTATTTCAAGACGCACAAGTTCCATCTGGACATAGTGGCACTCCAACTAATGTATACAGCTATAATATAAAGTCCAAAACCATAAAAAAAATAGAACCTAACTATAATAAAGGAATTGAAGTTACTCAAAAAATTAATACGGACGAACGATTATATTTTAAGGTTAAGACTGCAATAGCGGCATATAGAGACGATATTTATGTGAGTGATGGAACAACCTCAGGAACGAAAATTATAAAAGCTCAAATACCCTCCGAAAAATCCCACATGGATACTTTAGGAAAAGAATTACTGTTTGTAGATGTAGATATTAATGGGCATTCACAACTCGCTGTTACAGCAAACAACGGTAACTCCTACTCCATTATAACAGGATTTTCAGGTTCTGTTAAAAATGAAATCTACTGGATTAAAGCTGCTGGAAAAAACAATGCTTACTTTAATACCAATAGCGGCTTTTATAAAACCGACGGTACTGTTAATGGAACGATTAGAATTACTAACGAAATACCTTATCCTATTGATGAGTTTTATACAGTAGGAACCACGTTGTATATGATGCAAGAAATTAATTTTTCAATTGTTCAAGACCATTTCTGGGTCAGCGATGGAACTGCAATTGGAACACATCAGATTTCCGGAAATGGAGACATTTTAAGTAAAAGTATTCGTCCCACAAGAACTGGAGTTTATTATAAATATGAAGATCTAACTGGAATTCGCCATGCAATGTTTTGTTCAAATACCTCTACTAAATCAAATGAATTTGGAGTTTTTGACTCAATAAAAGACAGCCAATATTTAAGTGTTTACGAGATGCATGGACTTTACTTTTTCTTTGAAGAGCAAAATGGGATTCAA
>Ga0307998_1001003_pt1 | contig 15422 bp, 19 predicted proteins | sample Davwhametageno37_FD_203147 | JGI IMG/M metagenome (GOLD analysis project Ga0307998, IMG submission 203147) | Marine microbial communities from Davis Island wharf, Antarctic Ocean - #37 | ecosystem: Environmental > Aquatic > Marine > Unclassified | place: Antarctic Ocean: Davis Island wharf... | reverse complement strand
ATTTAGTAATGAATCGAACTATATTTTTGGTTGGACTCATTTAGAAGACTCTAATTTAAAGACTCCAAGAGGTGGAACAACAAATGGCCCAGAAGTAAATATAGATAATAAGACTAGTGATTTTTGGAACCAACTGCAAGATCAAAATTTAACTAAGTTTGAAAAAGATAGATTAGCAATCTTAGCAATGCAGGGAAAATACAGAGTATATTTTGATTTTATGGAAACAATGGGATTCGTAGAAAATTATCAACCTAAACAACCTTATCAATCATGGGCGACTGAGTTTGTAGAAGTAGTAGAAGAAAAAAAAGACTTTATTAGCTTGCAACACATAATTGTTATGTATTTTAAACAAGTGGATGGATCAGTTTCTGACCCAGTTGTAATGAAACATTGGAGACAAGATTGGAAATATGAGGATAGCGTAATTAATACGTTTGTTGGCAATGAAACATGGGCAAAAAGTTTAATTCCTTGGAGTGTAAAGAGAGGCACATGGTCTCAATCAGCTTATCAAGTTGATGATACCCCAAGATATCAAAGTTATGGGAAATGGAGCCATTCTGAAAATTTTTCTTCATGGACAAGCAAAGAAACTTGGCGGCCATTACCAAGAAGAGAATTCTCAATACGAGACGATTACGATGTTCTAGTGGGTGTAAATATCCAAACAATTACTCCAACGGGATGGGTTCATGAACAAAATAACAAGAAGGTAGTGCTCAACCAAAATAATAAAGTACTTGCTAAAGAAATAGGAATTGCAAGATATGAAAGAATTAAAGATTTTGATTGGAGTGCAGGTACAAATTATTGGATGACCACCCATATTTTTTGGAAAGAGGTAAGAAGCGCTTGGAATAAAAAAATAAATAAATCAAAAAACTTTAAACTTATAAAAGAAGTAGATGGAACAATCTTATTTAGTAAACTTTTTATGATGGCAGATAAATATGCTCAAGGAGAAGTTGAAGTAATAAAGGAAATTAAAGAAGTTATAGAAAAACATTCAAAGAATTTAAAATAAGTGTGTATTAGATAAAACACATTCTATTTAAACGAACCTAAGATTATAAACTATAAATACTATATATGGTAAATATTAATTTTTATTTAACTATATATAGTATTTTTAAACAAAAAAAACCGTTATACTTTACTCAAGTTTAAAGAGATGAAAGTTTAAACTTATTTTTTTACAACAGGAGAAATAAGAATGGATATATTAGGAACTATTAGAAAGTGGTCTGGCGGACTTGCAGAAACTGCAATAAGTCTTGCAGCGTTAGCAATTGCACTACAAATCTTAATGGGGTCAGCAAATGTACCATTTCTTGGATCAACCGATGTAATCGGAAATGTTTCAGGGATCCTAGAGACACTCGGTAGTCAAGGTCTTATAGGTTTAGTAGCGTTATGGGTATTATATTCTATTTGGAAATCACGCAAATAGTAAGAAAAGAAATTAATAGAAAATAAAAAAGAGCTCCTATGGAGCTCTTTTTTATTGCAATACAAATTTTTGAATTAGAAGTGAAACTAATATAATTCCGGCACATGAAGCACCTAGGGCCAAATAATAATTAAAACCATGCTTTAGTAGCCAAACAAGTAAAAATAAAAAAGGAAGTCCGGCCAATAAAATAATTACAGTTTCTTGAGTCAATAAAGATATTTTATTGATATCTTTAGATTCTTCCCATATAAAGGTGAAAGAGGTAAAAAGGACAATAGGAAGCCCAAGCAAAATTGCAGCTAACGATGTATTTTTTTTACTTAATTCTGACGCTGCTACAATAATTACAACAGCAATAACAATTTTTATAATGTAAGACATATCAATAAGATTAACTATATTAGAAAAGATTCAAAATAATAACAAATTTATAACATTAAGTAGTGTCATATTTAGTTGGTTATTGTTAATATCTAACTTTATACTAATGACAAAAAAATGCGCCCACCAATTTTAACAAAATACCCTGTTGATGACCTTGTTGCCAATTTAAAAGACTCAAAAGACACAATAGTTTGGATAACTCGTTTTATCCCACAAATATTAAATAAACAGAAAATTCATGCAAATGCTATCTCTCTAGTAAAAAGAATTAGCTTGTTTAAAAAGCAACCTATTAATGACGAAGATATTAAGAAATTAGAGAGTCATTTTAAAGAAATTGGAAGAGACGACTTAGTTTTTGTTCGAGAAACAGGCAATAGAAAAGAAAATGTTTTAATATTTTGTAAACATGATGATGCACCTGAGACAATCGATGGCATAGAGCGACATATTTATCGAATAATCCCAAATGCTAAACTAAAATTTGGCGTTTCAGACATTAATCGCGATCGTTGCAGTATTATTAGGAAAAAAAATTGGAAGACAGAAAAAGACAGACCAACTGGTGTTTATTCAATAGCGGATCTTGCAACGCTAGATTAAAAATTATGCAGTAGGCGCTGTAGATGGCTTTTTATTCATCCTTTTTTTTGCGTTTGTTCTATTTTTGAAAGGCTTCCTAGACTTATCAAAGCCCCGTTTTGTCTTATTAAAAGGAGCACCACCTCTCCTTTTCTTTTCTGCGTGTTCAGAAGCCCCTTTAGTTGGTTCCATACCCGCGATTACTTTAGACTCAATTTTCATACCAGTAAAGCGCTCAATTTTTCTTAAATGCTCTCTATCAGTTGGAGATACAAAGCTTAAAGCTAATCCTTTTTTATTAGCACGGCCTGTTCTACCAATTCTATGAATATAATCCTCAGCAAACCTTGGCATATCATAGTTAAATACGTGAGTAATATCTTTTACATCAATTCCTCTGGATGCAAGATCGGTTGCAACAAGCACTTTAATTTCATTTCTCTTAAACCGGTTAATTGTTTTAGTTCTTGCCCCCTGAGACATATCTCCATGCAGAGCAGCAGTTTTAAAATCAGAATGATATAAGTCGTCTGTAAGTTTATCTGCTTGTCTTTTAGTAGCAGTAAAAATTATTGCTTGGTTTAGGTTTGTATCAGCAAGAAAGTGCTTAAGTAAGTTTTGTTTATGAAGTTGGTTATCTACATAATATAAAGATTGTTGAATATTACTGTGTCCTTTAGTATCAGGTTTAATAGATATTGTTAAAGGATTAGTTAAAAATTCACTAGCAATTTTTGAAACAGAATTATCTAATGTTGCAGAAAACATTAACATTTGTTGTTGTTTAGTAGTGGCATTAAAAATCTTACGGATATCAGGTACAAAACCCATATCTAGCATTTTATCTGCCTCATCAAGAACCATTATTTTGGTATCTTTAAATTTAATTTTTCCTTGTTTAAACAAGTCTAAAAGCCGTCCCGGTGTTGCAATTAAGATATCTAAAGGTTTTGAAAGAAGCTTATTTTGTAATTTATATGACATTCCTCCAACCACAGTTGCAGAATTAATATTGGTATAACGTGCATATTTTTTAACGCTGTCAGTAATTTGATTCGCAAGCTCTCTAGTCGGACTAACAATTAAGACACGAGGACCTCTGACTTTAATTTGATCTTGAAGAAGTAATTCCAAAATTGGAAGAACGAATGCTGCTGTTTTACCAGTACCAGTTTGAGCGGAAGCTAATATATGTTTATTTAGAAGTATCTCAGGTATTGATTTTTTTTGTATCTCTGTTGGATCTATATATCCAGATTCAGCAATTGCTTTGTTTATTGCAGGTGTAAAATTGAACGTTTCAAAAGACAAATAAATTCCTTATACTTATATTGATGTAATCATAAGACTGGCAATATAAAGAATAGAGGCAATCTTTCGAGAGCGAAGTATATATGTATTTGAAAATAAAGCAATTGTACTAAAGTAGTAATTAATTATTAGCACCAATAAGGATAATTTTTTCAGCTAAGGATAATTTTTTTATTGAGCATTCCTTTCGACTAGCTTCACCCCGATCTTTACAATTGCTTTGATAGACTAAAGAAAAAGGACCTCTCCCTTTGGTATATTTAGCCCCTTTATTAGTTTCGTGTTGTTGAATTCGTCGTTTAATATTATTAGATATACCAGTATAGTACGTATTGTCAGAACATTTGAGAATATACACACACCAAGAACTTTCTTTAGATTTTGCCAGTTCTGCAAGAGTAATTAATCCACTGACATTATAGTTAGCCACTATGCTACCAGGTTAATACTGCTCTAAATCTAACTTTATTCTCTCTTACTTTAGCTATTGCATCATTTATTTGATCAAACTTAAAATGTTCAACCATGGGGGAAATTTTATTCCTCGAACAAAAATCTAGCATTTTCTTTATATTTATTGGGCTGCCAACAGGAGAACCAGAAATTGATTTTCGTCCACTCATAAGAGAGAAAACAGATGTTTCTATAGGCGCTAAAACTGCGCCAACAAAATGAAGCCTTCCTCTTGGCTTAATAACACTAAGGAACAAATTCCAATCTAATTTAATATTTACAGTTGAGATGATTAAATCAAATTTTGGACCAAGTATTTTAATTTGAGATTTATCTGTTGAAGAAATTATTTCATCTGCTCCAAGTGTTTTAAGTAAACTATCTTTATCTTTTGAATTAGTAAATGCAGTAACATGACATCCTAAAGCCTTATAAAATTTAATTGCTAGATGCCCCAATCCACCAATACCAATAATGCCAACTTTATGATTTTTATTGATATTAAATTCAACGATGGGAGTAAAAACCGTGATGCCACCACATAGTAAAGGACCTGCATCTGCATGGTTTAAACCACTAGGAATTGGAATTACACTTACTTCATCTGCAGTAACTTCTTCAGCAAAGCCACCATGTTGACTAAAGACTGTTTTTTTTGTTGAGCTACAAAAATTATGATCTCCAGCATCACATTGCTCACAATCATTACAGTAACCGGAATGCCATCCTAAACCAACACGATCTCCAATTTTGTGTAACGAAACATCTGAACCTACATTAACTACTTTACCAATAACTTCATGTCCTGCAACCATAGGGTATTTAGATATTCCCCAACTGCCATCGATTGCACTAATATCACTATGACAAATACCACATGATTCAACTTTGATATTAACTTCATTTGAATTTAGTTGAGCAGCTTCATACTCAAATAATTCAAGCAAACTTCCTTTACTCATTGCTGCGTAGGCTTTAATCATAAATTTCCTTTATAATTTTCTTTTTGATTTTACCATTTATGTAGTCATCTTTTGACCTGATAGATCCATTTTTATACCAAATAGTTTCAATGCCTTCTTTTATACCATTATTGAAATTTACTTGTGATCTAAGCTGACCATTTTTATGCCATTGTTTCCATAAACCATTTTCTTTACCATTTTTATAAATAACTCTTAACTTTATTTGTCCATTTTTATGCCATTGTTTCCAAGAACCTTCTTCAATACCATTAACAAAGTGGCTTTCCATTTTTTTCTTACCCGATTCGTACCAAAATGTTTCCTTGCCATGCTTTAATTTATTTTTATAAGTTATTTCGTATTTTGGATTACCATTATCAAACATTTGTCTCTGGGTTTCGTTATTGATACTTTCAGCATTAGCTAAGAAGCTATAAAGTAAAATTAAAAAAAATAAAAACCGAGACGACATCTTAATATCCTATAAAAATATACATAAGGGACTGAAATGTTGATTAAGAGTTCATCATATCAATTAAAATATTTTTTAATTGATATGGAGTATTCTGGGAAATAGGTTTCAATAGTTTCTAAATTAAATTCTCTTAAAATTAACTGATTCGATTCTCTTTCTAATAAAAATTCAAAAGATTTTTCAATTAATTCAATTTCTGAAATTTTGAAATCAGAGAATTTCTTATATATCTTTGATGAAAGTTTAACTCTATGCTTTGTAGTTAAATCTTTTTTTACAGTAACTTCAAAGATTTCAGTATCTATTTTAGATATCTCGATCATTTTTTCAGCTCACATTTTCCTTTAAAACTCTCAATATAAACACCGAAACCTTTATTACCAGATATATAATCAGATACTTCATTATTGTTTAGATTAATACTTAATTTACGAACATTTAAAAAATTTGATTCACATTGAATATTATTTTTTGTCCAATCACATTGAATATTATTTAAATCTTGAAGCATTCCATCTACAAAGTTATAAACATTAATTTTAACTTCTTTTTTTACACCAGAGGAGCCAATAAGTTCAAATTGGCTGAGACCTGTACATTTATAAGTAATTACTTTCTCTTTGCAAATTGAATACGAACTATAAATAAAAAGAAAAATAATCGAAGCTGTTTTAATATGTTGTTTAAGATTTATATTCATAATTATTGTGTTAATTCTTGCATACATTTTGTAAAGCTAGGCTTGCCAATATTAAAACCTAAGCGCTCACACTTTTTTTTCGCAATTGCCCCACTAAGTCTTTTAGATGATTTCCCATCAATATTTAACTCCTCTTTGAGTTTACCAGCATAATTACATTTAAATTCAAGGATTTCTTGCATTATAAAATCAGCACCAGCTTTTAAAATACTTTCTTGATTTAACCCCCCATAAATTTTACAGGATCGAATCATAAAAGCATTAGGGCTTTCCCCACCATAATATTCGTCAACTGTTTTTCCACTATAATCATTATGAGGAGCTGGGTATTGAACTTCATTTACAAATGTAGATGAACATCCAGAAATCATTACCAATATTGATATTGTAATTAGTTTTAAAAATCTACTCATTAAAAATATATACCTTTAAATAATATCAACGCTTTATGCCTGATATTAATACCCAACCATCTTTATAATGTGACGGTTCAAAATTAAACCATCGACCATATATTTCCTTTAACTCTTCCTCTTGCTTTTCAAGTATGCCAGATAAAGCTATTTTCCCATTTGTATTACAATGCTCAGCTAATACTGGAGCAAGAACACTAAGAGCACACGAAAGAATATTGGCAACGACTAGATCCGTTTTATAATCTATTTTGCTGTCAGCATTACTCCAAAAAATTTCAACGTTATTTATTTCTGCATTATCCTGGCTTGATCTTATAGCTTGATTATCAATATCAACACCAAACACTTGTTTTGCGCCAATTTTTTTTGCTGCAATACCTAAAATACCAGATCCACATCCATAATCTAAAACAGTTATTTTTTTATTAACATTTGTTAATAACCACAAAAGACATAAGTGTGTGGTTGCGTGAGTGCCTGTTCCAAAAGCTAGACCAGGATCTAGGATTAGGTTAATTGCTTTATTATCTTGGATATCATGCCAAGTAGGAATAATCCATAATTTATCGAGAATATTAATTGGTGAAAATTGCGATTGAGTTAACTTAACCCAATCTTGATCTTGAATGTTATGAGCTTCAATGGAGAATTTAGGAGTATCAAATTTAGCTATTAAAGCTGCTTTAATTATTTCAATATCAATTGTCTTTTCAAACAGGGCTTCTACAGTATTATTTTCCCAAAATTGTTGTGATTGATTATTAGGCTCACCAAAAATTAATTCTTCATTATTTTGGTTTAGATTTGAATCTTCAATAGAGGTAGATATTGCTCCAATCTCTATTAAGAAATCACTTATTGAGTCAACTTCTTGTTTGCTTGTTTGAACAATTAAGTTTGTCCAAGACATTATTTATGACTTGATCCCAAGTTTAGTTTCTAGGTAATGAATACTAACCCCACCATTTTTATAAGCTAAATCATTCATTAAGTCTCTATGGAGTGGAATATTGGTTTTAATACCTTCAATAACTACTTCCGATAAAGCAATTCTCATTCTAGCAATTGCTTGTTCTCTATTACTTCCGGTAGCAATAATTTTACCAATCATTGAATCATAATGTGAAGGTACCTTGTAGCCAGCATAAGCATGAGTATCAACCCTAATTCCTGGGCCGCCTGGGAAATGAAAGCGATCAATAATTCCTGGTGATGGGGTGAAATTATATGGGTCTTCAGCATTAATTCTACATTCAATTGAATGTCCGTTTACTTTAATATCTTTTTGCCTAAAAGATAATTTTTCACCAAAAGCAGCTTTAATTTGTTCTTGAACAAGATCAATACCTGTAATTGATTCTGTTACTGGATGTTCAACTTGCAATCTAGTGTTCATTTCGATGAAATAGAATTCACTATTTTCATATAGAAATTCAAAAGTTCCCACTCCCACGTAGCCAATTTTCTTACAAGCATCTGCGCAACGCGACGCAAGTTTATTTTTTTGTTTTTCAGAGACTCCGGGAGCAGGAGCCTCTTCTATAATTTTTTGATGCCTTCTCTGAAGTGAGCAGTCGCGGTCCCATAAATGGACTACATTCTTATGTTGATCTGCTAAAATTTGAAATTCAATATGACGAGGATTCTCTAAAAACTTTTCCATATATACCACTGGATTTCCAAATGTAGCCTGCGCCTCACTTTTTGTCATGGCAACAGAGTTTAATAATGCAGCCTCAGTGTGTACAACCCGCATCCCCCTTCCGCCACCGCCACCAGATGCTTTAATTATTATTGGGTAACCAATTTTTTGTGCAGTTGCTAGTATTTCTGATGGCTCATCTGTTAAAGCACCATCTGAACCTGGAACACAAGGAACCCCAGCTTTTTTCATTGCATTTTTTGCGCTAACCTTATCCCCCATCAATCGAATCGTTTCAGAATAAGGCCCAATAAAAGTAAAACCACTTTTCTCAACCCGCTCAGCAAAATCTGCATTTTCAGAAAGGAAGCCATACCCTGGATGAATTGCTTGAGCATCAGTAACCTCTGCAGCACTTATAATTGCTTGTATATTTAGATAGCTTAGACTAGAGGGCGCTGGCCCGATACAAACTGACTCATCTGATAAAGCAACATATTTTGCTTCGGCATCAGCTTGGGAATGGACTGTGACTGTTTTAATGCCCATTTCTTGACAAGCACGTAAGATTCTCAAAGCAATCTCACCGCGATTAGCGATTAATATTTTGTCAAACATAAATTATTTTTTATCCAATGATAAATAGTGGTTCGCCAAACTCAACAGGCTGGCCATTTTCAACAAGAATCTTTTTAATTATTCCATCATGCTCAGATTCAATCTCATTTAGTAATTTCATAGCTTCGATAATACATAATACGTCACCCTTTTTTACAGTTGATCCAACTTCAATAAATGGGGAGGAATCTGGCGAGGCTGCTCGATAAAAGCTTCCTACCATAGGTGAATTAATAGTATCCCCATCAGCTACTGCAGGAATTTCTGCTTCTTCTATTTTATTTGGCTGCGGCTGGCCCTGAACTAATTGCGGCTGGCCCTGAACTAATTGCGGCTGGCCCTGAACTAATTGCGGCTGGTAGAAGGCCTCACTATTTCGGCTAATTTTAACCTTCTCTTCACCTTCCGTTAACTCTAGCTCTGATATTCCTGATGCTTCAACTAAATCAATTAATTTTTTTAATTTTCTTAGATCCATAATTGCCTCTTATTTGTTTAATTTGGCTGCAAAATTTAAAGCAGCACAATATCCTTCTGCACCTAAACCGCTGATAACACCTACTGCTATATCAGAGAAAAAAGATTGTTTTCTAAAATCTTCACGAGCAAATACATTAGAAATATGTACTTCAATAAATGGAATTTTCATAGCAGCGAGAGCATCTCTAATAGCAACTGAACTATGAGTGTACGCTGCTGGATTTATTATAATAAAATCACTTTTAAGGGATTGAATCTTATCTACAATTTCTGATTCACCATTGCTTTGGTATACTTCTAAATTAAGATTTAACTTAGAGGCCTCTTTTGTGAGAGTGCTATCAATACCATTTAATGTGAGAGTGCCATAATGATCTGGCTCACGTTGCCCCAGTAAGTTTAAATTCGGGCCATGAATAACGGTAATGTTTTTTATTTCCATAATAAAATTTAAATATACAAAATTAAAATTGAAGAGTGATTTTGACGAAAATAACGACTTTTGTCTACACTTTAATGAATTTTAATGAATTTTTTATTTAATTATGTCTTGTAGGTACGTATTTAAGCTTTCCATGTTTAGTTTACCAAAAAAGACCTCTTGTATATTTCCATTTGGCTTGATTAAGACGGTAAAAGGTAATACACCTCTATCATTTCCTAAGGATTTTGATATTTCAACGCCTTTAATGTCATTTGAGATTAGAGATTCATAATGAATAGGAGTTTTAGTGAGAAACTTATTTACAGCCTTAAGATCATCAATAGCAATACCAATTAAATGAACATCATCATTATCTTTAAATAACTTATTAAGCTCAGGTATTTCTTCTCTACAAGGAGCACACCATGTCGCCCAGAAATTCACTAATAACCACCTATTTTTATATTGAGAAAGTGGCACACTTTTATTATTTATATCTTTACTTGTAGAATTAAAGAAAATCTCTGTTTGAGGGTCATTTAGAGAAGCGGGTAAATTTTTACTAAGAAATAAACCAGCAAAACCACTAATAAAACCGATAATAATAATTAATAATATAAATTTAAAATTTGTCAATTTTTTACCCTAGAAAGAATTGATGAAAACTCATCAGCATTTTTAAAGCCAATAGTCCGAAGTTCTTTTATTTCAAGCCCTTCAGAATCGAAAAAAATAATTCCTGGAGGTCCAAAAAGATCAAATTCTTGGAGAAGAAGTTGGTGTTCTTTATTATTTTTAGTTACATCAACCTGAAGCAATTCAAATCTATCCATTAAATTTATTATATTTGGATTATTAAAGGTAAATTTTTCATACTCTAAACAAGCAACACACCAGTCAGCATAAAAATCTAAAATGATAGGCTGCTTGTTAGAGTCAGTTATAAAATTTTTAAGTTCAGCAATATTATTAATGGGGGTAAATTTATGATCAGGCCCAAGGTTGGGATTAAGCCAAATAGGTTTCATTTGAAAAATATATAAACTAATGACGGTTAAACTAATGGCGGTTAAAATTAGGTTGGCTTTTCTTTTTTTTCTTCTGTTAAACCAAATAAGGTAAATAATAGAAATAATTAAAATTAAGATGAGGCAATAAAAAAATACTAATTCAGAAATTAAAGGCCTAGTAATATAAATAACCATAGCTAACAATACAAAGCCCAATAACCTTTTAATTTTTAACATCCATGGCCCAGGCTTAGGAATAATTTTAATCGAGAAAACCCCAATAGCTAATAAAGGAAGACTCATCCCAAGACTCATAAAAAAGAGTGCTCCTCCACCAAGTATTAAATCATTTGATTTACCAATATAAAGAATTGCAGCAGCTAAGGGGGGGGCAACACAGGGACTTAGTATTAATGAAGAAATTAATCCAAGAACAAAAACATTGAATGAATTTTCAAGTTTAAAGTTTTGTAAAATATTAGTAATTTTGTTCTGGATATTGGAGGGAATAGTTAATTCGAATAGGCCAAACATAGCCATAGAAAAAATTAAATAAAGAAAGCCAGCAAATAAAATAAAGTTTGTATTCTGTAAGCTGGAAGATAAAAGTGTCCCGGTCATACCAGCAATAATTCCTAGTAAAGTATAAGTAAAAGTTATACCTGCAACATAACTCAGTGTAAGCCGAATAGAATTTTTTGGATTAGAAGAGATAATAATTCCTGATAAAATTGGAACCATTGGTAATACACATGGAGTCAGCGACAATAATAGCCCTGAAAGAAAAAATCCTAACAACGTTAAAATAAAACCTTGATTAGAAAGTTTTGAAATAATAACATCTGTTTCTGAGTACAGTGATTCCGACGAATAATTATTTATATTATTTGAGTTAATAGTTTTAGAAACCGGGGGATAACAAAGCCCTTTTTCACTGCATCCCTGATATTTAAGGATAACTTTATAGTTTTTAGAAAGTTCGACCTTGGGAATAAGTTTTAAAGTTGTTGCCCCATAAAAAACTTCTTGTTTACCAAAAAATTCATCTTCTTTAATTTTCCCTTTATCTTTTATGAGATCAAAATCTAAAATTGGGTCAATGATTACATCTATTTTGGATTTATATAGATAATAACCATGTGCAATATTAAAATTTATGTCTAATTGTTTTAAGTCTTTAAAACTATAAATTTTGAATTTGAAGGCTTTATCAACAGATAAAAAATCATTTTTTTTATTGTATAAAGTGGAGCTTTCATCGCCAGCAAAGACAACTGAGAAAATAAATAATGATAAAAAAGCTATTAAAAATAAATTTAGGTGTCGTTTCATCTTTTAAGGTCTTTCATAAAGCTATAATTATAGTATTATTGAGAAAGTCTGTATTTAATTAAATTACTGAATATCATAACCCATTAAACTATGCGCTCGATTCTTCTTTTTGGATTAATTCTCTTACCATTTGCTGAAATTTGGGGCTACTTTAAATTTGGCAGCCTTTATGGCTGGTGGTTTTTAATTTACCTAATAGTAATGGCAGTTTTAGGTTGGCGACTTATCCAAGAAGAAAAAACTTTAGTCTTATCAAGGTTTATGAGTATTATGGCGCATGGTGGAAACCCCATGGCGCTTATACTTGGCGCAGCAAAAAATCTAATGGCAGGAGGCCTATTTTTATTTCCTGGAATTTTTACTGACATTATTGCTTTTATTCTTTTACTCATTCCAATATCAGGAAATGAAGAAAATTTAAATAAAACTAAATCGGGTTCATTTAATCAGAAGAAAGACACTGCTAATAAAGGCGATGTAATTGAAGGAGAGTATCGTCGTGAAGATGATCCAAAATAGAATATGTCTTATACTGTAACTCTAAAAGCATCAGGAAAAACATTCCAGGCAAAGCCAAGCCAAACTATTTTAGAAGCAGCTTCAGATGCTGGGATTACAATTCCTTATGGCTGTAGAAGTGGAATGTGTGGTTCATGTAAAGGGCAATTGCTTTCCGGGGATGTAATGCTAGAGGATTATCAAGAATCAGCACTAACAGAACAAGAAAAATCAGATGGATTAATATTATGTTGCAAAGCCTTAGCTACTGAAAGCATCACTATCGACATTAGAGAGAGCGAAGAGGAAGAAATAATTAAGTCAAAAGTTACTCCAGTAAGGGTTGAGTCATTAGAAAAGCTCAATAAAGATGTTATAAAAATGATGTTAAAACTTCCAGGAGACGAGAGATTACAATTTAAAGCTGGGCAGTATATTGAGTTTATTATGGCTGATAACTCTAGGAGAGCTTTTTCTTTAGCCAATCCGCCTCATCAGGGGTTGCTTGAACTTCACTTAAGATTAATTGAAGGAGGTAAATTTACACAATTCGTTTTTAATGAAATGAAGGAAAAATCTATTCACCGTATTGATGCCCCTATCGGCCAATTCTATTTACGAGAAAGTAAAAAGCCAATAATATTTGTTGCGGGGGGGACAGGTTTTGCTCCAGTAAAATCCGTGATTGAGGATATGATTTATAACAATATTAACCGACCAATTATCTTATATCGAGGTGTCGGTAAATTCGAAGATTTATATATGCATGATCTTTCTTCAGAGTGGTCAAATACAATAGATGAATTTACTTATATCCCAGTTTCTCAAAATCAGTCAAGTAATATAGACCAATTGAGAATTGGCCTAGTTCATGAAGCCGTATTAGAAGATTTTAAATCTCTTAATAATTTCCAAGTTTATTGTTGTGGTGCACCAGGTTTAGTACAAATTGCTTTCGAATCTTTTGTAGAAAAAGGTTTACCTGAGGATGAGTTTTTTGCTGATGCATTTACTTTTGCCCCGCCAAAAAATAATTAATGCATACTGATCAAGTGAAGTAGGGAATTTTTACTAAGATCATTGGTTACAATAATATTATTCGATATCAAACTAAGTGCATCTTTAATTCTTGGATGATTTACAATGATATTTATTGATTGGAGCCAATCCCAATTATGAGTGCTATTTTGAGTTAATAAATGTTTCGCGCTTTCATAGCTTGAGATTATTAAAAAAATAGAATTATAATTCTCAGATTCGTTCTGTAGTTTGTTTAAATTAATTGGTAAATAATTTCGAATATAGCATTCCCCATAATTTACATCAGCCCCTTTTTCTTCAAGTATATCCTTTAGGACTTCGCGGCCACCTTCTCCTCGAATAATCAAAACTTTTTTATTTTGAAGATTGTGAAATATCTTATTTTTTATTAGATGTTTTGAGTCGTAAGTTTTTTCTGGGCAATAGACATTAATATTAAATTCGTTTTCAAGCGCTTTTTGAGTAGTGGGGCCAATACTGGAAAAAATAATATGATTTGGTAATTTTATTGCAAGACTTTTGAAGCGCTTAACAAAGAAATGAACAGCGTTTGTGCTAATAAATATAATGTGTTGGTAGTTTTTTAAATTATTTAGAAGTGAATCAAATTTAGCATAATCTTTCGAGGGTTTAATTTCAGTTAAAGGATAGTTTAGTAATGAAATATTTGTGCCTTCTAACTCTTTTATCAAAAGAATATTTGTCTCATAGGGCCTAGTAGATATGAGTGCAATATTTTTTTTTACGCTAATCGAATTCATAAATTTGATAAAATATCCCTTGCTCCCTTATCAATGAGAATTTGACTTAGAGTTTTCCCAAGTTCATAAAAATCTGATTTATCCCCTTTTGTTTCAGCATAAATAATCTGGGCACCATCTGGTGAAGCTACAAACCCTTTAATAATAAAATCATTATTAGAAATTGATGCATAAGCTCCTAATGGAGCTGTACAACTTCCAGCTAATGATCGACTGACAACTCTTTCTGCTAAAACACAACGTGATGTATCGTCGTCGTTAAGTTCTAAAAGCATTTTAATAAGCTCTCCATTTCCTGCGAGAACCTCTATGCCTAGGGCTCCTTGTCCCACAGCTGGGATACTAATTTCCGTTTCTAGATATTTTTTAATTCGGTTTTCGAGCCCTAAGCGAATAAGTCCTGCTGCGGCTAAAATAATAGCGCCATATTGATCCTCGTCTAACTTCTTTAAACGAGTTTGTAAATTTCCCCTCAAGGGCTCAATACTTAGATAAGGGTATGTAGCTTTAATTTGACTTTGCCTTCTTAGGCTTGAGGTCCCAATAATTGTACCCTTAGGCATATCATCCAAAGAATCAAAGTTATTTGAAATAAATGCATCCCTTGGATCTCCACGTTTTGTGATTGCAATAAGTTTAAAATCATCAGGAATATCCATAGGTAAGTCTTTCATAGAATGAACAGCTAAATCTGCTTTTTTAGCCAATAAGGCTTGTTCAAGTTCTTTAATAAAAAGACCTTTACCGCCTATGGTTGCTAAAGATTGATTCAACAAAATATCACCCTGTGTCTTAAACCCTTTAATATTAATTTTAATATCAGGATAGAGCTGCATAATTTTCGATTTAATGTGCCCTGCCTGCCACATAG
>Ga0307998_1001002_pt1 | contig 15424 bp, 18 predicted proteins | sample Davwhametageno37_FD_203147 | JGI IMG/M metagenome (GOLD analysis project Ga0307998, IMG submission 203147) | Marine microbial communities from Davis Island wharf, Antarctic Ocean - #37 | ecosystem: Environmental > Aquatic > Marine > Unclassified | place: Antarctic Ocean: Davis Island wharf... | reverse complement strand
GATAAACGGGATTTCCCTTTATCGAAGAGTATAGCCATAACTGGCCTACCCAATATTAAGGCGGGTCCATTAGCAAGGGGTATTTCTTGTGTCCTAGAGGAAACCTGGGCACCTGATGACTGCATAAATTCCATTTTGCCGCCTCGACTTTTTGAGGCACCGTTAGAATATACGGTTGCAATTTGATGCATTTCTTCTGGGCTGAAGCCTAGATTTGCATCAATCCTGGTTTCTGAAATATTCTTTATTTGTCTTGGGGTCAAACCAGCTCCTACGACCTCAACGTGTTCACTTGGTAGAAGTGAAAATACAGGTATAGCGTCAGTCTGTAAACTCTCTTTTGGAAAGCGATAGTCACCACTTCGTACAGGGGCAGGAAATAAATCATATTCGATTATGTCTGCAAGTTCAGTAGCGTACGTACCTAGACGTTGTTGAACTGGTTCAACACTTCTAAGTAAATCAACTGCACCCTCTAAAGAAGCTTCAACATAAGCATTTCTTTGAGCATAACGATCGGATCGGGCCATATAACCATATTATAGCAAATTGATTCAAATTGTCAATGCTTGGCAGGGGTACGTGGAATCGAACCGCGATTTTAGGTTTTGGAGACCTATGTACTAGCCGTTGTACTATACCCCTTTGCACTCAAGATTGTATCAAATTCAACGGTGTTACGCTACTACTGAGCTTCGTGTTGCACACGCACTGCACGCCTAAACCGTTTGCTAGTTTCAGGATCGTCATATATTACAATCGGTGTTTCGGTGATTATCGTGCCTTTCGCCGATAATTTTCCGTTCTTCTTTATCAGTACACTCACGAAATGCTGCTCGATCAGCCATTCACGACCAGGTACCGTTTTGCCATCAACAGAAATAAGCCATAGATTATCGCCCCACTTCTCGGTTTTACGAACCTTCATCGGTTGTGCTAGCATCATTGGCCCTGTCGGTAGATTGGATGTGACGGACTTTACTAGCTTCTCACCGGCCTGGTCGTTATTTACAAATATATTGACCGTTATACTTCGCACACCACTGGGTAGCACGTGTACGGCTTGAATTTGTTGGTTATGTATCCATACTGTCTCACCGCTCAGTCGACGCACCTTAGTGGAGCGTAATGTTAACCTCTCTACTACACCGGACAGATCCCAAAACGGCTCAATCTTCACGTGGTCACCTACCTTAAACCATTGCTCGGCAATCATGGTCGCGCCAGCAGTGATATCTCGGAGTATCGTGCCAACAGTTTGCCCGCCTATCACTATGAAGGCTGCACTCGCGCCAATCGCCGCCGCTCCACTACCGCCCAGCTGTTCGCTTCCCTCTGGACTGATCAATCGCCACGTAATATACCCGACGACGATAGCGATAAACGCTCTGACCGCTGCAACTGTAATGCCTAGATACGTTTCGACTTGTCGTAGTTTTATAGATTTCAATGTATTTGATTCATTGTCTGAACGAGTTGCTACTTTTTGGGCTACCAAGATGATGAAATTTGCAACTATCTTACTAAGCCAAAATGCTACGATGATTGAAAGAAAGAGTATGATAACAGACCTCAGAGGATTTGGATGTATGAAAAAGTCCGTGATTGCCCACGAGTTGATCTCTTCTACTATTGGTTGTACTTGGGCGTCGTTCATTGCATCGCTAATAATAACGTAAATGCTCGTAAATAACTATAGAAACCAACGGTTGCCAAAGCGTAAGCAGCACCCTATAATGAAGCCAGAAATACAGATACGAAGGAGTGGGCAAACTAGTGTTAACTGTTTGTAATATTTAAAATGAACATACTCATGCTTGGTTGGGAATTACCACCACATAACAGTGGCGGATTAGGAGTGGCTTGTTACCATATGTCAAAGGCGTTGGCTCTAAAAGGATCTAGCATCGACTTTGTTGTCCCCTACTCTGCCCCCCATCCTGACATCGACTTCATGGAAGTACACGCGGCTACTACTCTGTCGCCACTTCATCATTATGGATTCGGAGCATATGACTCATACGACAAAACAACCGAAGCTCGTACGTTAACGATTGGTCAAGACTTGCGTAGTATACAACTGTCGTACATAGCATACGTCAAAGACGTAGTGACCAACAAAGACAATTCACACTACGACGCTATACACGCTCACGATTGGCTGACAATGGAAGCTGGCATGGTAGCCAAACAGATGACCGGTGCTCCGCTAGTAGTTCATGTGCATGCGACTGAGTTTGACAGAGCTGGTGGCGCCTATGGGAACCCATTGGTTCATGAGATTGAAGAACAAGGGTTATTGATGGCAGATAGAATCATCGCCGTGAGCCAGATAACTAAAAATATTATTATTCACCGATATGGCATACCGGCTGACAACATTGAAGTAGTGCACAATGCTATAGATGCCGAGAGTATGGATGGCCATGTGTACGACGAATCAACCTTTAAGTACCTTGAGAGTTTGCGAGAAGATGGCTATACTGTCGTCGCCACTGTGACGCGCTTTACTATCCAAAAGGGACTCCAGCACTTCATACGGGCAGCTGCCAGAGCATGCGAAAAATACGATCGTCTTGTATTCTTGCTTGCAGGTGATGGCGAACAGCGTGATGAGCTGTTGCGACTTAGCGCCGATCTCGGTATTGCTGACAAGGTATTCTTCACGGGATTTGTTCGAGGTAAACAGTGGCGAGATGCATTTACCGTTGCTGATGTCTTCGTGATGAGCTCTGTAAGTGAACCGTTTGGTCTTACGGCTCTTGAAGCGGCATACCATGACAACGCACTCATCATCACCAAGCAATCGGGTGTTGGCGAGGTATTAAACAACGTTTTCCGTTACGACTTCTGGGATGTCGATATGTTGGCAGACCAATTAGTAGCACTCGGAAATTCGAAAGCACTCATCAACACACTAAAAGAAAACGCCGAGAAAGAATATAGGCGCATCACCTGGCATGCTGTTGCTGAGCAATGCATCTCGCTGTATGCTTCTGTCTCAACCAAAAAGGTCATAGCATGACCAAACAAGCCGTCGTTTTATATCTACACGTACATCAACCATGGCGAGTAAAGCCATATAGTGTATTTGACATCGCAAACGATCATACTTATTTTGACAGCCATAATTCGCATATGGACAATCAGGCGATTATGGAAAAAGTGGCTGAAAAATCATACCGACCTATGAATGCATTACTCGAAAAAATGCTCAATACCCACGATGAGTTCAAGCTATCACTCAGTATCACTGGTACCTTTCTCGAACAAGCCGAACGCTGGGCGCCAGATGTCGTGGAGAGCTTTAAACGGTTGGTGGATACAGGAAAAGTTGAAATTGTCGCAGAAACGTATCATCATAGTTTGGCCTTCTTCTATAGTAGAAAAGAGTTCGAACAGCAAGTGAAACAACATGAACGGAAGATCCAAGAAGTATTTGGCGTCACACCAAAAGTTTTCCGCAATACAGAGCTTTCATATAACGATGAAATAGCGCAGTGGGCAGACGAAGCAGGCTACAAAGCGATATTGGCAGAAGGCTGGGAGCCAGTCCTCGGATGGCGGAGTCCTCACTATGTGTATCAACCGCCCGACACCAGTAACATCAAGCTTCTCATGAAGAACTATAAGTTGAGTGACGACGTTGCCTTCAGATTTAGTAACAAAGCCTGGGCTCAGTTCCCTCTCCATGCAGAGACATACACCGACTGGATTTCAGGAGCACTCGATGGTGCACCGCTCATGAATCTATTCATGGACTACGAGACGTTTGGCGAGCACCAATGGTCAGAAACCGGTATCTTTGAATTTTACGAAGACTTCATAGGCAAATGGCTACGAGACGAAAACCATACGTTTTATACTGTTAGCGAAGCTGCCGATAGCTCTGCGCCGCTAGATGTCGTGAGTAGCCCAGATATTTTAACTTGGGCAGATGCCGAACGAGACCTTACGGCGTGGATGGGTAATTCAATGCAACAAGAAGCGTTACGGCATCTTTATGCGCTTGAAAACAGTATCGTGCATTCAAATGACGAATCACTTATCGCCGATTGGCGATCGCTACAAACATCCGATCATGCCTACTATATGTGTACCAAATGGTTCTCTGATGGCGACGTACACGCCTACTTTAGCCCGTATGATTCACCGTATGATGCATTTTTATATTTTATGAATGCCGTACGCGACCTCAGATACCGCGCGATGCAAGACCAACGAATCGGAGAAACCCATGGCTAGACCAATTACACTTTCAAATGGCGAGCTCCACGTTGGCATAAACAACTACGGACTCGTACACGACTTTTACTACCCTCATGTAGGGTTCGAAAACCACTCTTCTGGCAAGGATCTGCGACACAAGGTTGGTATATGGGTCGATGGCAGACACAGCTGGCTCGACGACGGCAACTGGCAGATAATTTTCCGGACTTCTTCGCATGCACTGATAGGCTATACTCGAGCAAAAAATGACCAACTTGGTGTTATCTTAGAATTTGACGATTTCGTCGATGCCGAAACAAATCTATTTATGAGGAACATCCACGTTATCAACACCTGGAGTGAACACCGCGAAATCCGCGTGTTTATGCACCAAGCCTTCATCATCGGTGACGGGGCAAGTAACACTAGTACCGCACAGTACCTACCTGACAGTAAGGCCATCGTTCACTATCGTGGACGAAGAGTCTTTGTGATTGGCGGAAAAGATGACAGTGGTAACGCATTTGACCAACGAAGTATCGGCTTGTTCGGTATCGAGGGTCACGAGGGAACCTACAAAGATGCTGAAGATGGCGAACTCGCCAACGGGTCGGTCGAGCATGGACGAGTAGACTCTACTATTCGACTCGTTGTTCAACTAGATGGCCACAGTTCAAAACGTATTCATTACTGGATAGCTGCTGGTAAGACGCTGCGTGAAGCAGTGAATGTACATAAAACGGTGTTTGATGATGAGTTCGGGTTTAGAAAGCGACAGCAGAAAACCGTTGATTGGTGGCATAATTGGCTAAAACCAGTTGTTGAATCGTCAAAAAACCTCCCCTTCGTTCGCCGACATCTGTTTATAAAGAGTGCAATGGTTATCCGATCACATATCGATAAAAACGGTGCGATAATAGCCAGCACCGATACAGCAATGCTCAATTATTCGCGAGATGCCTACGGATACTGCTGGCCGCGTGATGGTGCATATGCACTTTGGCCACTGATACGATTGGGCTATACAAAGGAACCCCTCAATTTCTTTTTATTTATGCTAGGATCATTGCACAGTAGCGGCTACCTTATGCATAAATACAGAGCAGACGGTGCGTTGGGTTCTAGTTGGCACCCATACGAGCACGGCTCTATCATCGCACCACCGATTCAGACGGACGAGACAGCGTTGGTGCTGTTTATGTACGCGCAATTTTACAATATGAACCCTGACGTAGCAGTGCTCCCTCAATTTTATGGCCCGTTCATTAAACCTATGGCAGATTTCTTGGCGTCGTACATAGATGAATCTATCGGACTACCAAAACCAAGCTACGACCTATGGGAAGAAAAGTTTCTCACTACTACATATACTACTGCAGTGACGCATGCTGCCCTACTTGCCGCTGCAGAGCTTGCTGAAGCCATGAAAGACGAAGGAAGTGCAGTACGATGGCGAAACGCTGCCAGCGACATAGCGACTGCTGCCAAGAAGCATCTCTATCTTCCTGAAAAGAACATAGCAGTAAAAGGCCTACTGGCTCACGATGGGCAAATCGATGTTGATGAAACTATCGATGCGTCTAGTTTTTACGGGCTATTCATGTTTGGCCTTTTTCCTGCCAAAGGCGATGAGCTGCAGTCTATGTGTGAGCAGACAAATGCTGCACTTCGAATGCCACGTTCTGATTTCGGTATTATTCGATACGAAAACGATGACTATCAACGAAAATCTGACTCGTCACCGAACCCATGGATCATTTCGTCGCTATGGGAAGCTCAATACAATATAGAAGTCGGCCAGACAGACCGTGCTATGGCTATCGTTGAGTGGGTAGAAGGACTCGCTTCGGAATCTGGGATGTACTCGGAGCAAATAGACCCCAACACATCAGAAGCTGTTTCTGTAGAACCACTCGTATGGAGTCATGCAGAATACATGGCAACGATACTAGATTCACTGAGTGGAGACCCTGAGTGAAAACAGCTTTCGCGAGTGTAGCAAAACGACTATCCCCTATGCGTATCGTCTCAGGGAGAGCATTGAAAACTATCATCTCTACGTTTGCCGAAGACTACGGATTGGTCTATTTTGGGTATGTGTCGCAGCGGGACGACGAACATAGATTAGTGCGTGGACTAACGTTATCGAACCAACACACTGATTCTCACTACTGTATAGGAAGTTACGAGGGCTATGACGTAACGTTTGTGGAACGAGCAGATATATTGAAGGATGCAGCAAAGAAGAGCCAACGGAGTCACTTGTGGCACATACTTGCTGTAGACCTGCATACTGCAACGGAGCAACCGCATATATTCGTGGGCCAACATACACAAAGTGAGTCGTTTTATTTACAGCTCTTTACGAAGTTCTCGCATATGCGTTCTCTTAGCTTAGGTAATTCAGCCGCGTACCCACATGAGTTCTTGGCGCAGTACAGAGTATACGGTCATCCAAGCAAAGTAATAGAGATCGAAGCAACACTATCGTCACTAGCAGGAGAGATGATTTCAAAGCATTTCGGAGCGCTCGCTGTGGAAGTTCATGAAAATGTAGTGTACGTGTATTCAGAAAATCCCCGCTTATCACCACAACTTCTTGAAGCTATGATAAAAAACGGGGTATGGCTTGCTCGGCATATAGATGAAAATGCCGATAGAGAGGTTGTTTAGCCTTTTCGGGCTTTGACTTCGTTTCGACCAAGGTTTTTCTTGGTCTCAACGTAGAGTGCATGTTTTCGTGCGATTGGATCGTACTTTTTAAGCTCCAATTTGTCTGGAGTATTCATAGTATTCTTTTTTGTGTAATAGGTTCGGTGGTTGCTTAGTGTGCTAACCAATCCTACTAGTTTTCGCTTTGTACCTTTTTTTGCCATAATTCTCTCTTAAATTATTATTTACAACTCGAACTATCTTATCAGTTAACTGGTGGTATTGCAAGGTAAGATAGACGTATGGAGCCACGACCGGGAATCGAACCCGAGACCTCATCCTTACCATGGATGCGCTCTACCAGCTGAGCTATCGCGGCGCTCATGTAATTGTAGCAAAACTAGTGAGCTCCACCAATATTATTTACGTTTACGAGCGATATTCTTTGGGAGCTTGTTCAGTACAAATGTCTGTAATAGTGCCCAAGCGAGTGCATTGACTATGAAAAGTCCTGCGACTACGACTGCAAGCCTCAGGAGCATTTGGCCGTAGTATGGATTTAGTAGGCTCACTAGCCCGGCAAGCACAACAGCCGTTGCTACTAGCGTAGCGTATGATTGTTGCAGCTTAGTTCGTGCGTCATTTGACTTGTTCCATTGTACGAGAAAATCTCGAGTTGAATTATACATTGATACCTCTTTCGTTTAAGAGTACTATATCATCAAACCTATTAGTGGTCAACAGGACTTAATCTGTGAGTGGTATATTAAACACGCTATCGCCACCACCTAGGTAGGTAGGCAGTTTCCCATCCCACTTTTCGATTGCTTGTTTTTGCAAGAATTCTTTGGTCAACGTTTCGCTTTGAGCTTTTTGTGCTTGCGCATCTGTTTTGGCTGCTTCTAGATTAAACTTAGCTCGCTCTGCATTTTGCTGGGCAACTTGCTTTTCTTCGATTGCACTCGAGAAGTTATCGCTAAACTTGAAGTCAACAATGCTAAGTTCACTCACGGTAATACCGAAGGGTTTTAGGCGTGTCTGTAGGCCCGTAAGCGCGTCTGCCTTGAGTTTACTTCGTTGCGTAATCAGTTGAGACGCAGTGTATTTCGAGCTTGCAGCTTTAAAAATTTCATTGATAGCAGGCGTAACGATTTTGTCGATATAGTTTACACCGATCGTCTGATGAACGTTGCTCACACTTCCCCGTTCAAGTTGATAGTTCAGTACTATTTCGCTGCTAACATCCTGTAGATCGAGACTGGCAGCGGTAGATGATACCGTTTCTTTTTGTACCTTAATGTCATATACAGTGACATTGTTGAGTCCCCACGGAAGAACAAGAGCGATACCTTCACCTAGTTCGCGACCGGTTACTTTACCGTATTGAGTGACAACACCGACTTGCCCGGTACCGATTTGCCGAACACTACTGAAAAATCCGATTGCAAGTACAACTCCGATAGCGGCTACTAGAATGAACTTTTTAGATTGTAGCATTTTGCCCCTTTCCCTTATAATTCGTCGTTTTTGTACCATAGTACCTGTAGTATACGCGTTTGATTAGACAAAATATAGTGCTGTCACGATTGAAACATGAGCAATTAGCACAAATAACATTTCGAAATGGATAAAATATGACCTGTAACTGACAGCCATACACGTACAAAATAGTAGTAATCCAAAAAATACATATTCTAAGTACGCATAGACGCCCGTGCCACCGATTGCAAACAGCAATACGAGCATTGCCATGCCAAGTGCCATCACGTGTGCCGTAGCGTTGTGTATAGCTAAATTCCATCCTTCACGGGACGGGAACACCGCTAGCATCAAAGTACCGAAAATAGCGATGTTTGCCGCCGTAAACACGTAAAATGCATATTCGAACCTAGGTATCGTTGTGTATATGCTCGAAGCAAACAGAAGCCCGCTCACCCACAGTACGATACGGAAGTACCACAATGACTTGAGGCTAGTAATAGCTATTTCACTGAGTGTTCTTGGGTGATTCTTATCATGGAGCTTGAACGCTAGGTACAACAAACTGGCTGCCGATAGACCGGTAGAAAATAGTGCAAGCTGGAGTTGCCATGTGATCATGTACATCCTTTAGAATTAAAAAACAGCCGAGGGCATACCTACGACTATTTGTTTGGTACTGGGAGCAGGATTCGAACCTACGAAGGCATAAGCCGACAGATTTACAGTCTGTTGTGTTTGACCGCTTCACTATCCCAGCATGTCTAAAATGTATGGAGCCGCTTCAGGGATTCGAACCCAGGACCTGCTGTTTACAAAACAGCTGCTCTAACCAGCTGAGCTAAAGCGGCGTACTAGACAAGTTTACCAGATGAGTAGGTGTTTCATCAAGACTATTTAATACATTAATTAACGACGCGTCGTGGCTGCTTGACTCGTTTAGCTCTACCTTCTGGGATAATAAGCTTCCCGGCTTTTTCTCGCAGGCCTAGAGCAAGTTCTGTTTGCCCGGTTCGGTCATATGCATCGGCCAGGATTGTCAACGTTTGAGGATTGCTATCGAGTTCTACTGCTCGCTCTAGCGACGTCACCATCTTTTTTTCGTGACCAAGTTTTTCGTGTACTTTTGCATACGCTATATGGCGTGAAGCAACGTCTTCTTCTATACCTAGTGCTTGCTGGAACGCTAGTTCGGCCTTGTCGTATTGCTCAGTTTCAAAATAGATCAATCCGACGTTGTGAAGACTCGAAGCAGATGGTTCTAGACTTTGGGCGATTTCAAAGCATTCTATCGCGTCATTAAACGCTTGCTGCTTGGCATATAGTATGCCCAAACGGTTATACGCCGTTGCGTTACGCTCGTCGACACGAAGAATCGTAAGCAGTGCCTTCTCTGCCCGTAAGTACTTCTTCTCACCGATGGCTTCCTGAGCGATTTGCCATAACCTATCGAGCTTGTCGGATAGCTTAGACGGAAGATCTGCCACTACTTCGCCAATAGTTTGGCGTTGGAAGAGCACGAGTGCACCGAAAATAACTATAAATGCAAGTCCTAACATATAAAAGTATTATACCACGGCGTTCATGAGGTGTAACCGAACGTTACCATTTCTGGTAATAGCCTCTTGAGCCGTGAATAGTCTTTCTATTAGATGCAGCGATTCTTTGGTCGGCGTACGAGTGAGCAGCTCTATTGAGCGACGCAGCACTTCAAAAACGTACAGCTTGTCTGTCTTTAGCGTCATAATGATTTGGATTCTTTCGTAGGGAGTTGCTTCAATTAATTTTTTGGATACAACCATCGTATCGACTGTCCGTGAGAAATGAGTTTCGCTTGCGAGCAAACGTGTCATTTCAGCCGGTCGGCCATCCGCTACAAACAGCAGTTGACGCAGCTTTGAAATGTCTACACTACCGATGTCATCTATCAATGTTTTAGATTGTTGACTCGTTATATAAGGTACATGAAGCGACTGCACCCGGGAGCGCACAGTTGGAAGTAGAAATTCAGGATGATGGCTGGTGAGGACAAAATGTGTCGAGTTGTTGGGTTCTTCGAGCAATTTCAAAAAACTATTTTGAGCCTCCCTCGTCATTTTTTCGACGTCATCGATAATAACGACGGAAGACACACTACTTTTTGTGCGGGTTGAAATGTAGAGAGCACGGACGACATCTATTCCGATCGCCGGTATGCTGCTTGTCTTTGTCAACAATTCTGGCTGAACTATCGATTGTATTTCATACTCTTTAGATACATCGAGTGCCAACGTTTTTAGACCGATTCCTATTTCGCCAGTTAGTAGAATTGCTTGAGGAATAGTTGCTCTGATAGCGCTCAGTTGCTTTTCTATGCTCGGGTGAACATATAGTTTCACACGCTCATCTCTTGTTCAAAACTGTCCGGGACTTCAGCGGTAAATACTTCTCGACGGCTTGTAGGTATAGTTATTTCAAGCTGGTATGCGTGCAAGAAAAGCCGTGAACTTTCTTTGCCATAGACTTTATCTCCACGAATTGGTGTATTAATATATTCCATATGCACGCGAAGCTGATGGGTGCGGCCTGTCCGAGGTTTGAGTGTGATTAATGCCTTTTTGCCAGTTGTTTTCTCAACCTTATAGTACGTCTCAGCTGATTTTCCATTCATATCGACACGGAATGTGCTCGGTTTTTTTGGGCTTCTACCTATAGGAAGGTCGATGTTTGCTTCATACTCTTTTGGTATGCCATCGGAAATCGCGACATAGGTCTTCTTCGTTTTTCGGTCTTGGAACTGTTTTTGCAGCAATCGTGCTGTTTCGGCATTTTTTACGCCAATCATTACACCACTCGTATCGCGGTCGAGACGGTGGACGATACCAGGGCGGTTAGTGTCTGCATTGTATGATGATTTGTCTCGAAAGAAGTCCGCAACTGTGAACTCTTCATTGATCGCGCCCTTGCTGTGCGACAGAATCCCGACCGGTTTGTTTATCACTATCACGTTTTCATCTTCGTATATGGTTTGGATATCGTGTTTGAGCGTCGGGACACTGATAACCACTTCGTGCTTCACGATGTCAGATTCTTTAACTGACTTTTTAGTAGATGTTTGTACTTCCCCGTTGACGGTCACAAATCCTTGCTCTATATATTTCGCCCATGTTGAACGAGAATGTTCCGGCCATGTCTGCTGTGCGTATGTGTCAAGTCGCATATTAGCTCCGCTGCCTTAGACCAACGGCTTGCTGGACTCGGTACAACGTCTCGTTTGCTTGAGCGTTCATAACCACTTCAGACGACTCCAACTTGGTACGTACTTGCGACTCGTCAACCATAGCCAGCTCGGATTGAAAGGCGGCTAAGAACACGCTTACTTGCTCAGACACTTCCTTTTTGAAATCCCCGTATCGTTCTTGGCCGGCATGTTTTTCTATTGTTGCCTCAAGTGTCTCACCCGTTAGTAGGGCGCTTATCTGCAGTAAGTTGCTGATGCCTGGTTGCTCTAGGGGGTCATATGCGACAAGAGCTTTGTCATCTGTTGTCGCACTCATGACTTTTTTTGCTGCGGCTTCTGGCGTATCGCTTAAGAATATAACTCCCTTGCCTGAGTCATCGGACTTACTCATTTTTTTACTTGGGTCTGCCAAGTCCATCACACGAAGCCCTTGGTCGTTACCGAAAAATTCGTGTTGCTTTATGACTGGCTCAGGAACTGTCACCAACGTCTGGTTGAACTTTTTGTTTAATCGTTCTGAGATATTGCGAGTAAACTCAAGATGTTGCGTCTGATCGTCTCCGACAGGAACGTACTTCGCGTTGTACAACATCATGTCTGCCGCCATCAGCACCGGGTAGTTAAATAGACCTACTGAAATGTCTTGGGCCTTTGCAGATTTGTCTTTGAACTGCGTCATTCTACTCATTTCACCGAACCCTGTGAAACAATCTAGTATCCATGTCAATTCGCTGTGTGCAGAAATATAACTTTGACGATATATATGTATATTGTCGTTATCAAGCGGTAGCCCTGCTGCTGCAAATACGCGAGCCGTATGAAGGATCCGGTCATACAAGCTACTGTGATCGACTGGAGTTGTAAAACTATGAAGATCAGGGATAAACATATTTACTTGGTACTTATCGGAGCGTTTAGTTGCCATATCGATGATAGGCAGCATCGCACCAAAATAGTTGCCCAGCGTGAGGTCGTTGTTGGCACGAATGCCGGTGAGAATTACTGGTTTTGTCATCTTGTTATCAGTATACCTGTTTTTTTAATATATCTAAATCAAAGTCCAGAGATACTGCCTCCTCCTTTTAAGCGAGGAACTGTAACGCTGGCTTCTTTTTTAACTCGACTTGCCAACATGTTTCTAATATCCACGATAATGGAACCTGTTTCTTCTGCGATTTTTGGTCTCCCATTTTCGCCGTTACACATAGAAAAGATTCTTTCCACCATCTGGTCAATTTCGGGCAGAATCATAGGAGAATCGGGCATTTCACCTATCGCTTCACTAATGATTGCTATGCGTTCTGGTGGTGGCACCGTACATTTGCTTAATAATGCATCCTGAAGGTCCGGGTTATTCGATACTGTTTCGGTACTTTTCATATATACTCCTTGTACTATGTATTGACATTAAAAAACCGCCTTTGTGGCGGTTTCTTCTATATTCTTAAGTGTGTGTTATTTCAAAACACGGAACAAACCGCCAGTAGTGCTGTCGGTAAACCAATACGCGTTGTTTGTAATTAGTTGTTTCATCTGGATTATTTATAGCATGCATATGTTAATAGCGCAACTATCTCTCACTGCTAAAGATTGGACACATGGCGATGTTTGCTATAATAAGTATATGAATAAAAAAGCTATTATCCCATCGATTATAGGAGTACTGGCGTTTACGGGTGTGGTCGCAGTCGCATACTGGGAGAGCACTCAGCAAATGAGCACGAACGAAGAAACACAACAAGTCGCGGTAGTACAAGACAACGAGACACCTGAAAAAGTAGAAGCAAATGACACTAATTTTGAAAAGAACAATGCCCCCACTCAAGAGAAGCCTAAGGTATCAAATCCTCCCGAGACAAAAGCTGAACCACAGAAAAAGCAAGCAGGCGCATACGTCACATACTCTAGTGCTGCTGTTGCATCGACAAAAGGTACTAAGCTCATATTTTTCCATGCACCGTGGTGTAGCCAATGCCGCATGATCGAAGGCGACATTACCTCGCAAGGTGTACCCGACGGCGTTACAGTTTTGAAAGTCGACTACGATTCAAATCAAGAGCTTCGTAAAAAATACGGAGTAACCCTCCAAACAACATTTGTGCGTGTAAACGACGATGGATCATTGTCTAAGAAATATGTTGCTTACAACGAACCTACCTTCGACAGCGTAAAACGTAATCTATTGTAGTTCTCTGATATGACACTACTCTTTGTTTCGTTCCTCGCAGGCATACTCACGCTGCTAGCGCCGTGCATACTTCCGCTTATCCCAGTCATTGTAGGGTCTAGCGTCGCAGACGAATCAAAAAAGCTGTCTAGGGTTTATATCATCCTTGGATCGCTCGCAGTATCCATAATTGTATTTACTATCATCCTCAAAGCTTCTACAGCGCTTCTAGGCGTCCCTCAGTACGTATGGCAATACATATCTGGAGGAATAGTTGCATTACTTGGCATCAGCTTCCTCTTCCCTAGTCTGTGGGACAAACTAGCTCAGACAACAAATTCGAGTTTGATGTCTCAAAAGTTGTTTGCAAAAGCCAATTCGAAGCAAGGTGTTACCGGTGCAATACTTACCGGTGCCGCCCTTGGGCCTGTGTTTACGAGCTGTAGCCCTACGTATCTCTACATAGTAGCTGCCATCCTGCCCGCCACGTTCTTCCTTGGATTCCTGTACTTAATTGCGTATGTACTTGGTTTATTAGTTGTGCTGCTTGCTGTATCTCTTTTAGGACGCAAGCTCATATCAAAACTTGGCTGGGCACTCAATCCCCATGGATGGTTCAAACGTAGTGTCGGTCTACTCATGTTAATCGTCGGCATTGCTATCGTATTTGGTGGCGATAAAGCCTTCCAGTCGTTCGTACTTGATAGCGGGCTCTATGATCCCATCGAACGCTTAGAATTAAAATTGCGATAGTATACAAAACTACTCAATTAAAAAACCTCTCATAATTGAGAGGTTTTTTAATTGAGTAGGAGCGATTAACGCTTTGAGTACTGTTCTTTCTTTCGAGCTGATCGAAGTCCGTACTTCTTTCGTTCTTTCTCACGTGGATCACGTTTTAGGAACTCAGCTTTTTTAAGCGTAGAACGTAGATCAGCGTGATCTACGGTCAGTGCTTTTGCAATCGCAAGCTTGATAGCATCAACTTGACCAGATGTACCACCGCCTTTTACGAGGATGGTTATGTCGTAGTCTTTTTGCTTGCTAACAAGTGCAAGAGGGTCTGTTATTTCAGCGAGTAACGTTGCATTGCCAGATAGGTACTCTGCAGCAGGTCGTTCGTTGATAGTAATAGAACCTTTGCCTTTGAACAAACGTGCACGAGCAGTTGCTGCTTTGCGTCGTCCTAGCCCATATGCGTATTTAGTGACGGCCATATTATTTTGCCTCAACTTTCTCAGGTTTCTGTGCAGTGTGAGCGTGCTCTTCACCAACAAATACCTTTAATCGTTCTAGTCGTCCAGCAGTCAGCTTGTTTTTAGGAAGCATGCCTTTAACAGCGTTTTCGATAATTCGTTCTGGGAACTTTTCTCGGACTTCTTCAAGTCGCGCATCTTTCATTCCACCAGGAAATCCACTGTGACGGTAGTAAATCTTACTGATTTCTTTATCACCAGTTACTTTAACTTTTCCTGCGTTGATAACAACGACGTAGTCTCCAGCGTCGATGTGTGCAGTATAGGTTGGTTTGTACTTACCGATAAGATACTTTGCAATCTCTGTCGCAGTACGGCCGAGTGGCGCAACAGATGCATCGATAAGGATCCATCGTCGTGTCACTTCACTTGGCTTCTGTGAGTACGTCTTCATTATTTTGCCTTTGCTTTCTTTACTGCAGGTTTTACTGGAGTCTTAGT
>Ga0307998_1001000_pt1 | contig 15439 bp, 10 predicted proteins | sample Davwhametageno37_FD_203147 | JGI IMG/M metagenome (GOLD analysis project Ga0307998, IMG submission 203147) | Marine microbial communities from Davis Island wharf, Antarctic Ocean - #37 | ecosystem: Environmental > Aquatic > Marine > Unclassified | place: Antarctic Ocean: Davis Island wharf... | reverse complement strand
TAAAGAAAAGCTGTATGTGCTCGACATGTTTCCATATCCTAGCGGTGCCGGATTACATGTAGGACATCCTTTAGGTTACATTGCTTCTGATATTTATGCTCGATACAAAAAGCTGAGCGGGTACAATGTCTTACATCCTATGGGCTACGATTCTTTTGGTTTACCTGCCGAGCAATATGCCATTCAAACTGGCCAACATCCGGCTATTACTACCGAACAAAACATAAAAAGATACAGGGAACAGCTAGATTTAATTGGGTTTTCTTACGATTGGGACCGGCAAGTAAAAACTAGCAAGCCGGAATATTACAAATGGACGCAATGGATTTTCCTTCAATTATTTGCTTCGTGGTACAACAACAAGACGGATAAAGCTGAAAATATTGAAAGTTTAATTTCTGAATTTGAAAGGAATGGAAACTCTGAAGTTGACGCTAATCATAGTTGTGAAAAGTTATTCGACAGCAATACTTGGAAGACGTTTAGTGAAACCGAAAAGCAAGAAGTTTTATTAGATTATCGACTAACTTACATTTCTAATAGTGTTGTTAATTGGTGCCCCGCCTTGGGAACTGTTTTGGCAAACGATGAAATAAAAGACGGAGTTTCAGAACGAGGTGGTCACCCTGTTGAGCAACGAAAAATGCGCCAATGGAGTATGAGAATTGGGGCTTATTCCGAAAGGCTCTTACGGGGTTTGGATAAATTAGAATGGACAGATTCTCTGAAAGAAATTCAACGAAACTGGATAGGAAAAAGTATTGGTGCCTCTATACATTTCGAAATAGAAGGAAATAGCAATAAACTCGAAGTATTTACAACTCGCCCAGATACCATTTTTGGCGCAACTTTCATGGTACTGGCACCTGAAAATGAGTTGGTAGCAGCGCTTACTATCGATAATCAAAAAAGTGCGATTGAGGAATATATACTGCGTACTAAAGCAAGAACTGAAAGAGATCGGTTGTCTGATGTAAAAACCATTTCTGGTGCTTTTACTGGGTCTTTTGCAATACACCCCTTTTCTGGGGAAAAAATTCCGATTTGGATTGCCGATTATGTTCTGGCGGGATATGGAACTGGAGCTGTTATGGCCGTTCCTTCAGGTGACCAACGCGATTGGGATTTTGCCACTCATTTTGGTTTGGATGTTCCTGCGGTTATTGAGGGTACTGATGTTAGCCAAGGAGCAAACACAGATAATGGTGGTTTGCTAATCAATTCATCCTTTTTGAATGGAATGACGGTTAAAGATGCTATTAAACGCATTTTATTCGAAATTACAAAAAAGGGAATAGGTGAAAAACAAACCAATTACAAAATGCGTGACGCTGTATTTAGTCGTCAACGTTATTGGGGCGAACCAATACCCATGTATTTCAACGGCGGAGTTCCTTATCCAATGGCTGAAAAAGACTTGCCATTAGTGCTTCCTGAAATAGATAAATATTTACCCACTGAAGATGGAGACCCACCATTAGGTAGAGCTGAAAATTGGACCTACACTCCAGAAGGCGAAGACAATGCTTATCCACTTGAGTTGAATACCATGCCCGGGTGGGCTGGTTCTAGTTGGTACTATTTGAGGTACATGGACCCGAATAATACCCTAGGTTTTGCCAGCAAAGAAAAAATTGATTATTGGGATAATGTTGATTTGTATTTAGGTGGAGCAGAACACGCAACTGGCCATTTATTGTATTTCCGGTTTTGGACAAAAGTGTTATTCGATTTAGGTTTTGTGCCATTTGATGAGCCTGCTAAAAAGTTGATTAATCAGGGAATGATCTTAGCCGAAGATGGCCAGAAAATGAGTAAGCGATATGGAAATGTTGTAAACCCCGACGAAATGGTGAGTGATTTTGGAGCTGACTCTCTTCGTTTGCACGAAATGTTTTTAGGTCCTATTGAACAACATAAACCATGGAACACCAAAGGAATTGAAGGTGTTCATCGCTTTTTGAAAAAATTCTGGCGATTGGTACACGATTCTGAAAACAACTTTGATGTTGTCGATGAAAAGCCTAGCAAAGAAGAATATAAAGCGCTACACAAGGCAATCAAAAAAGTAAGTGAAGATAATGAGCGATTCTCATTCAATACTTCCGTTTCTACCTTTATGATAGCGGTAAACGAATTGACAGATCTTACCTGTAAAAAGAAAGAAATAATCGAAGGACTTACGATCTTGTTAAACCCTCACTGCCCTTATATTTCAGAAGAAATTTGGGAAAAGTTAGGGTATACAACAAGCATTACCCAAGCCAAATGGCCTGAATTTGTAAAAGACTATTTGGTAGAAAGTAGTTTTGCATATCCCGTTTCTTTTAATGGTAAAATGAGATTTAAACTGGAACTTCCACTTGGGTTATCGAAAGATGAAGTTGAGAAAGAAGTATTGTCCAATGAGCAGTCTGCTAAATATTTAGAAGGGAATACGCCTAAAAAAGTGATAGTTGTTCCTGGAAGGATTGTAAATATTGTTGTTTAATTAAGCTCAAGCAATGTCTTTTGGTGTCGAATCGAGTTAAAGGATAATTAGAATAAGTAACGTCTAAATATTATTTACGCAAGTTGTTCTCTTAAGGGAGGTTAAAACAGTAGCTCTCTCTCAATAAATTTGCATTGACTATAAATGTAAATCCAACCCTTTTAAGTCAAATCGTGAAAAATGAAAAAGGATTAGGTTTTAAAGAATACATTAATGGTTTTAGAGTTAAACATTCAATGAAATTGATTGAGGAAAAATATCTTTTACAGCATTCTGTTATTGCATTATCTCAGGATAGTGGATTTAACTCTCCTCAAACTTTTTTCAGGATTTTTAAAAAAACAAATAAAGTTACTCCAGCTGAATATTGGAAAACTATAACTGTTGTAAAAGACCAAACATAAATTAAGATAGCTCAAATGTCAGATAGCGCGTCGGACTTATATCGTAATTCCAAAATAAGTAGGGATAAATACACAAATTATCCCCACAAAAGCGCCAAAATAAATTTCTTGGTGGTTGTGTTTTTTGAGTTTTAAACGAGAAAAGCCGACTAGGCCCCAAACCAAAACAACTATAGTTATTTCATAAAAATAGCTTGCAGAAAAATTCAAAAACAAAGCAATTAAAGCAGCTAAGATTCCACTTATTCCAACCATATGGATACTTATTTTATTAAAAAAACTAATAAGAAATGCTGAGATAATAGAAAGCGTTATTCCCAAAAAGATGGAAAGTATAATAGGTGGTAAGGTTGTTTTTTGAATGACATTATAAGTAAAAATGAAAAATATAGAAGAAATAGCAAAGGGGATTATCCTTTCTTTTCTATTGTCTAACTGAAAGGAAGAAATTGTTTTCCTGGATTTTAGAAAAAACAATATTAGAATCGGAAAAAAAAAGGTGTTCACGAATATTAGGCCCAATATAAAATTCTTAAGTTCGGCCGATATAGAAAACCTAAAATACGTGTCTAAATTTAATATTAGCGCAATGCCTAACGTTGGCATTAAAGCCGGATGGAATAAATAAGATATAATTTGAGCAAATTTCACTACAATTCTTTACGGAGTCGTGCTACCGAAATATTTAATTGCTCGCGGTATTTTGCAACCGTCCTTCTTGCAATGTTATAACCCTTCTCTTTAAGTAAGTCTGCTAACGCTTGGTCAGTAAGTGGCGATTGTTTGTTTTCATTACCAATTGCCACTTCTAATATTTTCTTTACTTCTCTTGTAGACACTTCCTCTCCCTCACTATTAGTAAGCGATTCTGAGAAAAAACTTTTAAGAATAAATGTCCCGTACATTGTTTGTATGTACTTGCTATTTGCAACTCTAGAAACCGTGGAGATGTCCATGTGTATCACATCAGCTATATCCTTCAATATCATAGGCTTAAGCTTGGTTTCGTCGCCTGTAAAAAAATACTCTTTTTGATGATCAATAATGGTTTGCATAGTTAGAAGAAGCGTTTGTTGACGCTGCTTTATAGCATCAATGAACCATTTAGCCGAATCTAATTTTTGTTTTACAAACGTGAGGGTCTCTTTTTGGGTTTTTGATGCTTTGCCTTTACTTTTTTGATAATCCTCAATTAACCCTGTGTACTTTTTACTAACTCTTAGTTCTGGAGCGTTTCTAGAGTTAAGGCTTAGCTCTAACTCGTCATCTTCATTATACGTTAGAATAAAATCTGGAATAACAGCTTGGCTAGACCTTCCGTCTTTTCCAGAACTTCCTGGTTTGGGATTAAGCTTTTTTATTTCTTCATCCGCGTTTTTTAAGGCTGTTTCGTTTATCTCTAAACCCTCCAATATTTTATGGTAATGCTTTTTAATATATGCCTCAAAATAATCCCTTAGGATAGCAGTGGCGGTAATTGATTCTACTGTTTTTGTTGTTTTTTTCTGCAGCTGAATTAATAAACACTCGCGTAAATCCCTCCCTCCAATACCAGGAGGATCAAAACTTTGGATTACTTTTAAGAGTTTTTCTACAGTTGCTACATCTGTGCTTACATTTTGGGTAAATGCAAGGTCATCTACTATTGCAGAAATTTCTCTCCTTAAATAACCTGAATCATCCAAACTTCCTAAAATATAGTCAGCAATAAAATATTCTTGCTCATCTAAATCTTGCATGTCCAATTGGTCTTCTAACCTTTCACGAAATGTTTTTCCCGTTGAATAAGGAATGGCACGCTCCTCATCGTTAGCACTTTTATTGCTAATGGAGTACTTGTAAGCTGGCTCGTCATCAAGGTATTCTGAAAAATCAAACTCTTTTTCGGCTTCCGATTTTTCAGGAACAGAGTCATCGTATTGTTCGTCTTGGTCCGCAAATTCATCTTCTTCATCGTCACGCCCCTCATCTAAGGCGGGGTTTTTTTCAAGCTCTTCTTTAATTCTTGCTTCAATGGCAACCGTTGGCACCTGAAGCAGTTTCATTAGCTGAATTTGCTGTGGGCTTAGCTTTTGAAGAAGTTTTTGACTAAGATACTGTTTGAGTGCCATGAGTAAAATTAAGAGTTACAAAGTATAAAATCCTAGCCAATTGCCGTGCCAAGGAACTTTTTTCTTAAAAAACTATTTGTTATTGTGATCAAATCAATGATTACTAATTCATTGATAAAAAGTATTCAACTACAAGCCTATTTAAAAAACTTAAATAAATCCATTCCATTGGCGTATACAAACAAAAAAAGAAGTAGAACTATACCAATCATTTGGGCGTATTCCATGAATTTATCGTTTGGTTTTTTTCCCGTAATCATTTCATAAATGGTAAACATGGCGTGCCCTCCATCTAAAGCTGGGATTGGAAGTAAATTAAGAACTCCCAACATAATACTCAAAAACGCAGTCATTGACCAGAAAATTTGCCAATCCCAAAAAGGCGGAAAAAGATTTCCTATAGCAGCAAAGCCTCCAACCCCCTTATATGCACCGGTGCTGGGGTTGAAAATGAGTTTGAGTTGCCTTAAATAGCCGCTCATTTGATCCAGCGCTTTATTAACGCCTACGGGTATTGATTCTAAAAAAGAGTATTCATGCGTTTCAAGTTCATAATGCCCCATTTTAGCAAGATCTTTTAAACTTAATGGTTGAGAATAAACGCCAAGTTTTCCTTCTTCGGAAATTTTCACCCGGAACAACATTTCTTTCTCGTTACGCATTACTTTCAAATCCACTTCCTGACCCGCAAAAGGTTTCGATATTTCAGCAAACTCATCGTAGTATTTTACTTCAACATCATTCAAAGAAAGAATCATGTCCTTTGGTTTCAATCCAACATTTACATTTTCGCTTTCTTCGGCAACCTTAGATATCATAAACGGCATCCGAAACATAAAAAGCTGTTTATTCTCCTGATCAATTAATGATTCAATAAAATTTTCCGGAACCAAAATGTCTTCTGAATCGCCATTTTCATGCTGAACAGTTACGTTTCCTCCATAAATCATTTCCGGCATTATTCCCGAGAAACGTTCAATGGTTTTTCCGTTAATGGATAGGATTTTATCTCCATTTTCAAAACCCATGTCGGCGGCTAAGGAGTCAACAACCCAAACACCGTCTGTTAAGTTTTCATTTGGTAAATATTTCTCTCCCCAAACGAACATTATTCCAATGTAAATAACCATCGCCAATAAAAAATTGACCGTTACTCCACCAAGTAAAATAATTAATCGTTGCCATGCCGGTTTGCTTCTAAATTCCCATGGTTGTGGCTCGTTGTCCATTTGATCGGTGTCCATCGATTCGTCAATCATACCTGATATTTTAACGTAGCCACCTAGGGGAATCCAACCAATTCCATATTCTGTATCCCCTCTTTTGAATTTAAAAAGTGAAAATTTCCAATCGAAAAAAAGATAAAACTTTTCTACTCGGGTCCCGAAATATTTGGCTGCCAAAAAATGCCCCATTTCGTGTAATACAACTAAAATAGAAAGGCTTAATAAAAATTGGGTAGCTTTAATTAGAATATCCATACTTGAAATTGTGGCGGCAAAAGTGGTTAATTGAATGGACTTATTGAAATATAATTTTAATGATTAATGTTGATCCTTGTAAAAAAGGTTAATTCTACTTTGGTATTAAAAGGTAGCCTCTAATTCACGAGCCAAAATTCTTGTTTCAATATCCGTTTGAACATAATCCTCATAACTTGGTTTTTGGACAAATGGAATTTTATCCATGCAAGCCTGATTAATTTTAGCTATATCCAAAAACCCGATTTTATCATTTAAAAATGCCTGCACACTTACTTCGTTTGCTGCGTTAAGTACACAAGCTGAGTTTCCCTTTTTTTCAAGTGCGTCAAATGCCAAGTTTAAATTTAAAAAGACTTCTCTGTCTGGCTGCTCGAATGTTAGGCTCGGGTAATCCATAAAATTGAATCGTGGAAAATCGTTTTTAATTCTTTGCGGATAAGCTAAGGCATATTGTATTGGAAGTTTCATGTCTGGTAATCCCATTTGTGCCTTCATACTACCATCAGTAAACTGAACCAGCGAATGGACTATAGATTGGGGATGCACAATCACGTCAATTTGATTTGGTTGTAAATTAAACAACCATTTCGCCTCGATTACTTCTAAACCCTTATTCATAAGAGTTGCTGAATCGATTGTGATTTTTGCTCCCATGTCCCAGTTGGGATGTTTTAATGCTTGCTTTTTAGTAACCGTTAAAAGGTCTTCTTTGGTTTTTCCACGAAAAGGTCCGCCTGAAGCTGTTAAATATATTTTTTCTATAGGGTTGTGAAACTCACCAACTAAACACTGAAATATGGCAGAGTGCTCTGAATCAACGGGATAAATGTTTACACCTTTTTCTGCAGCAAGAGCTGTTATTAGTTCTCCCGCAACAACAAGGGTTTCTTTATTTGCCAGGGCAATGCTTTTTCCTGCATTTATTGCAGCTAATGTTGGTTTTAATCCAGCGTACCCAACAAGAGCAGTTAAAACAAGGTCTATTCCGTCCATTTCTACTACTTGAGAAAGAGAATCGCGACCTGCAAAAACTTTAATATCATCGTTCCAAAGAGCCTCTTTCACCTTTTTAAACTTTGACTCATCAACGATTACAACTGCATTTGGCTTAAACTTTTTAGCCTGTTCAATGAGTAAATCAGCATTTTTATATACAGTAAGTACCTCAACATGAAAGTGTTCTGCTTGGTTTTCAATCACATCTAAAGCCTGTGTCCCAATGCTTCCTGAAGAGCCTAAAATGGCAATACCTTTTGTTTCTTTGCTCATATTGAACGCAAAAATAGACAGATAAAATTGCTCTTCCACAAATAGTTTCTTCAGAATAAAATAATTCGTCAATTCTTTTGTTATTTCGTGCTTATGCGATTATTTGCCATTGCCCTAATTTTTAGCTGCTTTACGCCGTTTCCTGCTCAAGCACAATTGTCATCAATTGGAGGGTGGAATAATTACCTTTCATTCAGAAATATTCTTCTTGTTGCTGAATCAGAAACCAGAATTTATGCTACTTCCCAAACTGGTGCGTTTTATTACGATAAATCAGACGGGTCGGTCCTTAGGCTGTCGGGTGAGCAAGGGCTTTACGATGTTAACATCTCTGCCTTAGGCAGTAGTCCAGATCAAAAAATAGTGTTGTTTGGTTACCAAAACGGGGTGGTGGATATTGTTGTTGGAAATAATATTACGACTAAACTTGACATTAGCCGGGCGGCTATAATTGGTGATAAAACCGTTAATCATTTTAATTTTCACAATGAACTGTGTTACATAAGTACAGGTTTTGGAATTGTTTTATTCGATTATAAAAAAGGAGAGTTTAAAGAAACCTTCCTAATAGGACCAAACGGATCAAATATTAAAGTCAATCAAACTCACGTTTTCAACGACACTCTTTTTGCCGCCACCCAAAAGGGCCTTTACAAGGCAAGTCTTTTAAGTTTTTTAACTCAACCAAAATCTTGGACCACAGAAGCTGTTGACACATTTCCCCCCACTAATTTATCCCACGTTACATCGTTTGGAAATAAATTATTGGTAAACCGGAAAATTGATAATTTTAGAAACGACACTCTTTATGTTCGTTCAAATGGCCGTTGGAGTATAAATCAAACACGTCTTGGTGAAGATAATAATTCTCTGGATGTAAAGGGTAATAGTCTAATTATAGCAGCAAGTACCAGTGTTGAGGTTTACGATACTTCTTGGGCCTCTGTTAGGCGTGTTTTTAGTTATGGTGATAACAAAGGGGTTAATCCAAAATATGCAATGATGGGTTCAGACGATGTAATTTGGATAGGTGATGGCTTTAATGGAATGATTAAGAATCTGGGCACATTTAACTCTGATATAATAAATTTAGGAGGTCCGGCGTCCAATAAATCGTTTGGTGTGTTCTATGAGCAGAATAAGATTTTAGTGGCTGGGGGAGGTTATACAACCAACTGGTTTACGTTTAAGGTGGCTGCAGAAATGTCGGTTTTGGAAGAAAATAACTGGACGGTATATAGCCAAGAAGAAGACACTATTTACAGGTCAATTCAAGACATTGCAAGTATTACGGCTAACCCAACAAACTCTTCTACAATTTACGCTGCCGCTCTCAATAGGGGGATTTTGCATTACGAAAATGGTAACCTAATTGAAATCTTGGATGCTGCCAATAGCCCGCTCGAAGCCATTGGTGGTTCACTTTTGTTTATTTCGGATGTTCGATACGATAAAAACGGGTCTCTGTGGGTTTCAAATAGTGGGGTAGAAAGCCCTCTTAAGGTTTTCGCGAACGATAATGTTTGGTATAAATTCAAGATTTTAAAAGATAACCAAATTGTCTCTACTGGTAAAATTACTATATCCAAGGAGGGTTACATCTGGCTGTCCTTGCAAGACCTGGGAATCGTGGTTTATGATCCTGGCCCACGCTTTGGCGACACTAGTGATGATCGTATTAAGTTTTTATCTGCCGCAGAAGGAGAGGGAAACCTTCCTGATAATGAGGTTAATTCAATGGCCGAAGGACAAGATGGACATATGTGGGTTGGCACACGCGCTGGACTAAAAGTGTTTTACAATGCCAAAAATGTATTTAATGATGATTTTCCAGACGCATCAGAAATTTTTATTGAGCAAGATGGTCAAACTCATCTTTTACTGGAAAGCCAATTGATTACGGATATTAAAGTTAATGGCGCCAACCAAAAATGGTTTTCTACATTAGGGTCTGGTGTATTTTTAATGTCTGCTGATGGTAGTGAAGAAATAGCCCATTATACTTCAGAAAACTCACCGCTTTTCTCCAATGAAGTCTTGGGTTTGGCTATTAATGAAAAAACGGGTGAGGTGTTTTTTGGAACCGATAAAGGTTTGGTTTCTTTTCGTGGGTCAGCCACTGAGGGAAGTGTGGATTTTTCAAAACTTCAGGTGTTTCCAAACCCCGTTACATCAAATTATAACGGTGTAATCGGTATTTCTGGATTGGTTTCAAATTCTTCAGTTAAAATTACTGATATTGCAGGAAACTTGGTTTACACAACCTCTTCAAATGGTGGGCAAGCAACTTGGGATGGGAAAAATTTAAACGGTGAAAAATGTTCAACAGGTGTATATTTAATCTATGCCGTTGACGAAGAGGGAAGCGAAAAGGGGCTTACAAAACTTCTAATCACGAATTGATTTAAAGCCTGCGAATATTAAAGCTAATAAAACTAAAATCATCGAAATTGCCGAAATCCAAAAAGCTAGTATTATTTTATTTGGCTTTAACTCAAACCTAACTAAATGTTTTCCTAACGGAACCTCTATAGCGCTAAAGGTTTTGTTTACTATTATAATATTTGCTTCATTTCCATCTACTGTGGCGGTCCACCATGGATTTGTGTTTTGATTATAAACCACCACGTTTCCTTTTCCATGAGTTGCTTTATAATTAAACAAAATATAATTGGGATTAAATTCTTTGATTTCAATGTTTTCGTTAGAAGAAAATATTTCTGATATTTCCCCTTTAATGTGGTGTGCTTTAAAAAGAATTGGTTGAGAAATTATAGTGTCGAATAACCCAAAAGAAGCGCTTAAATCTGCCGTTCGTAAGCCGTAGGGGCTGTTGCCATCCGCAGATGGTTTTTTGTGAAAGATGGATAGGTTTTTCCATAAATACCCAATACTATTTCCGGAAATATCATTATTTTCCTTTATAGATTCAGATAACACTGGCAATGGATATCCTTTGGGGAAATTACTGAACTTGAGTTCTATTTCACCTGGGTTTTTTTTATCCCAAATAGAAAAACCACCATTAATTTGAACCGCTAAAAACATTTCTACAAAAAACAACGCCAGTATAAATTTAGGGCTGACTTTCCTGCAAATAAGGTAAACCAAAACGCCTAAAACTCCTACGTGAATTAGAATATCAAAATATACCCTTTCCATAAAGCTGGAAACCAAGTCAAAACGACCAAATCCCTGTGTAAGAAGCTGTTTAAATTTCCAGGCCTCTATATTTCCAAATGAAACCCCCAAAAATATTAGGCTAATTATACTAAAAGCCACTACTGTATAAAGCAATGTTTTTTTCTCAGCTTGCTTCTCGTAGAAGTAGTCCCATGAAAAGCCAAAAGCAATTAAAAAAAAGAAAATCGCATATCCTCGAATGAACGAAGAAAACCGAAACATGTCCATGTAGGGCAAGGTGTAATAAAACAGTTTTCTAAGAGGCGTTGTTTCCGCTAGCGCGGTAAACATAAATAGCATCGCTAATAAAAAATAAATCTTAAAACGTCTGTCTATTTGTTTCCATGAAATTATGCCTGCGGTAATGAAAACAATTGGAATAATTCCAATAAAACAATTTATTAGGCTCAAATCGGCTCCCCAAAACTCCATGTTTGTTGTAGACGCATAAGGAGTGAAAAATGTGAAGAGTCCTTTTAATGGTAAAGAGCCGTGAAGAATACCTCCTAATCCTTCTCCGGATTCCAATGCCTTTCCTCGGTTTACAAGTTTGGCTAAATCGAAAGAGGAAATTAATGTTACTAACGAAAGTAAAATTGTTGTTACCGCCGAGAATCCTATTAATAAAAATTGTTTTTTATTCCATTCTTTCTTTTTAAACTTTAACCACAGATTGGCCGCTATAAATCCAAGAGCAGTATATCCGGTAACGATTACCATACCCGGATAAGAGCCCGAAGTCATGAGTGAAACTAATAAAGCAAAAATCAATGCTGTTTTCCAGTTTGACTTTTCTACCAATAAAGTCGAATATAATAATACCCACGGAAAATAGGCAAGCCCAATTATCCACCCCAAGTGCTGCGCGTTGCTTACAACAAAGCCGGATAAAACAAAGCCCACAGCCATCATAGAAGATCCTGTGTTAGAAATCGAGAGGCGCTTTGCAAAAGCAATCACGCCCATTGCTCCAAATAAAAGGTGAAGTAAAAACTCTAATTGTATGGTAAACGGACTATAACCAAATAAAAACCCTAAAACCCACGAAGGCCAGTACCAGGTTGATGGATCACCATATTGTGGAAATCCGGTGTTAATAAATGGGTTCCAAAGGGGTAATGTAAAATTGGAAATAGCCTCTGAAACAAAGTACCTCCATGGAAGCGCGATATCCATGATATCCCACTTCATTATATTACTAAATGTTGTTAGTTGCCAAAGGCTTACTAAGATTACAATTAAAACAATTCCCTTATAAATTAATGAATTTTTATTCAACTTAATTTGCATAAAGTTTTAGCTGTAACGGCCGTTTTGGCGACAAATTCTATTGGCCCAAATCTTCGAGCAACAAAACCTTGTATTCTTGAATTTCTTCGCGATTAAATTTATTTTGTGAATCTTGAATAAGCTCTAAAAAGTACTCAAAACTAGTTTGGTCCCCCTCTTCTCTGTCCTCTTCAAACACATCAACCGTAAAGTTTTTATTCGCTTCAATGTGCTCATAAGCAAGCCGACAAACCCTAGTCATTGTAGGGTCTTCCGCAACTTTAAACTCTTCTCTTAATTCTTTAAAAGCGTTTATTAAATCACTTCCTTCAAACCCGTGTTTTTTGTATGCGCTAATTACATTATCCATCTTGCTCATGCTTTCAAAATTTCGGCAAAAGTAGTCCGATTAATTTCATTTTACCCCTCTTAAATGGGTAATTTTTTAATATTAGTAGTCTCAAAATAAAACTATGCTCAGAATTACACTTTTCACCTTCACTACATTGCTTTTTAACCGCTGCTCTTCACAAGCTCCTAAGACATGTGCAGAACGTTTGGGCCGCCCCTTTACTAAGAAAGTAATTGTCGTGTGAATCAATTTTACATCGTATTTAACTTGAGTCTAATTATGAAGAAAAGGGAAAGGTTCAGGTAAATTTAGATTATTACGCCTGGAATTATGGTTTTGAAATTTCAATTTTCAATCAAAACTCAAATTCATTTAGTTTTTATCAGTTTGGTCTTGGCAGTAAAATAGGCGGTCCAATTTATTGCAAAAACCAAAAGTGCCGTACAAGGTTTAGGGGTCGTAAATGCGTTTTATTAAAAGTTAGAAATCAAAATCACAACTTATTTCCCAAAAAACCGTTTTTGGAAAACTACAATTGATATTACTCCTGTAGAAATAGAGGTGTCAGCTACATTAAAAACCGGCCGAAAGAATAAAAAGTAATCTCCGCCCACTTTCCAAATCCATTCAGGAAAATGCCCACTAAAAAGCGGAAAGTAAAGCATGTCTACTACGTTTCCATAAAATATTTTAGCGTAACCGCCTGCTTCCGGCATATATGTCGCTATTTGGTGGTGAGAGTGGTTGAAAATAATTCCATAGACTACTGAATCTATAATATTTCCTAATGCTCCAGCAAATATTAAGGATATGCTTAACACGAGTCCCACTGGTTGGTTTTCTCTAATAATTTTTATTAAATAATAAAGGATGCCCAAAACTGCTGCAATACGAAAAAGGGTTAAGAAAATCTTTCCATATTCACCTGCAAATTCCCACCCGAAAGCCATTCCCGGGTTTTCTGTAAAGTGTATGTAGAACCAGTCGCCTGCTACACTAAACTCCTGCCCAATATACATGCTTGTTTTTACCCAAATTTTACTTCCTTGGTCTAAAACAAGTATAAACAAGCTGGTGAAAATTGCTATAAATGCTGCTTTCTGTTTCAATGTTATTCTATAAAAAAAGCCTTGAATTTCCCCAAGACTTATATTTTATTTAAATAATACTACCGTTGTTGCATTTCTTTAGCCTCAATACTCAATGTAGCATGTGGCACTACCATTAATCTTGCTTTAGGGATAAGTTTCCCTGTGACCCTACAAACACCGTATGTTTTATTTTCAATTCGCATTAAGGCATCACCCAAATGTTTCACAAATTTTTGCTGACGAACAGCTAATTGGGCTGTTTCCTCCCGAGACAACACATCTGATCCATCTTCCATTAATTTGAATGTTGGAGAAGTGTCATCTGTCCCATGGTCATTTTTATGCGACATGGTGCTAGTTAATAGTTCCAAATCATTTTTAGCTTCTATTAATTTGCGTTCAATTAACTCTTTAAATTCTTTTAAATCACTGTCCGTGTAACTTGTTTTTTCCTCCATCTCCTATATCTTTTCGATTTCTATAATTGTTTTTATTCCTTCTTCTAGCTCTACCTCAGTACCATTATTTATATCTGATCGTTCGGCAATGTTAAGGTTTTCTGCCAAGGTTTCCATGCGAATATAATCGAAATTCTGTTTTATTGCATTTTCAATAATTTCAATTCTACCAACCTTAACATTAATTCGGTCGGTAACCTCCAGCCCGGTATCTTTCCTAAGGTTCTGAATTCGATTAACCATTTCCCTTGCTAACCCTTCATGTTTAAGTGTTTCATTTATACTAATATCTAATGCGACAGTGACAATTCCTTCAGAAGCTACTAGCCATCCCGGAACATCTTTCGATGATATTTCAACATCATCAGGTGTTAATGTAATTTCTTGTCCATCAAGACTTACGGTTAACTCTCCTTTAAATTCTATGGTTTTAATTTGCTCTTGAGAAAATCCTTGAATCAACGAAGAAAGACCTTTCATTTGCTTTCCATACTGACGACCTAATTTTGAGAAATTCGGCTTTACTTGTTTCACCAAAATATCATTATTTGGGTCAATAAATTCAATTTCTTTGACGTTTACCTCATTTAAAATAATATCGGTTACTTTTTCCATCTTGGCTTTAAACTCCTGACTTGCAACAGGAATTAGTATTTTTCCAAGTGGTTGTCTAACTCGAATGCTTTCTTTTTTACGAAGTGCTAATACTAAACTGGATGCTTTTTGGGCTAACTCCATTCTTACCTCTAAATCTGTGTCTATAACATCCTTTTTAACCGTTGGTAAATACGCAAGGTGTACCGATTCTATTGCATTATTCTTTAAAGAGTATAAATCGCGGTATAATTTATCGGAATAAAATGGCGCAATAGGAGATGATAAAACAGCTACAACCTCCAAGCATTCGTACAGTGTCTGGTAGGCAGAAATTTTGTCTTGTGCGTAGTCTCCTCTCCAAAATCGCTTGCGACAAAGACGAACCCACCAGTTTGACAAATCATCTACTACAAATTCTTGAATTTGTCTTCCTGCTTGTGTCGGCTCATAGTTTTCGTAAGAATTTGTAGCATTTTCGATCAAACTATTCAGTTTCGATAAAATCCATTGGTCTATTTCTGGTCTATTTTGAACGGCTATGTAATCTTCTTCAAACTTAAATCCATCCACGTTAGCATACAAAGCAAAAAATGAATACGTGTTGTGAAGAGCCCTAAAAAACTTGCGTTGTATTTCAACAATACCTTCTAGGTCAAACTTTAGGTTATCCCATGGTTGGGCATTTGTAATCATATACCATCGAGTGGCATCTGCACCATATTGTTCTAAA
>Ga0307998_1000997_pt1 | contig 15497 bp, 11 predicted proteins | sample Davwhametageno37_FD_203147 | JGI IMG/M metagenome (GOLD analysis project Ga0307998, IMG submission 203147) | Marine microbial communities from Davis Island wharf, Antarctic Ocean - #37 | ecosystem: Environmental > Aquatic > Marine > Unclassified | place: Antarctic Ocean: Davis Island wharf... | reverse complement strand
AGGAATTACACTAATAGTTATATCAGAAGTTTTTACATACCTTTGCGTCATTATTCCGTTAACTACATGATGTAGTGTTCCATCTCCACCAACAGAAATAATGTTTCTAAAACCAGTTTTAATAGCGTTTTGTACCAATGTTATTTCATGTTTAGAAAACTGAGTAAAAGCAAAAGAATAGTCTAAATTCTTGTTTTTTAGTGATTGTTGAATTTCCTTCCATAGTTTAGAAAAATTCCGATTTCCAGAAGTAGGGTTTGCAATTATAAACCAAGAATTAGTATTGGTAGTATCAATATAAGACATAAAAAGTAAGATTAATAATATGGCAAATTACAAAATAGATTGATAACAATATTTTAATATAATATCTACTCAATAGTGGTAATTTGCAAAATAAGTTAGTTTAATTAAAATTTTAAATTAAACATAAATAATATAGTACAAATGACAAAAAAGAAGAAAAAAATATATAAAAAGAAAGGTAATGTTGTAAAAGATATTACTAAAAATATATTTAGAATATTAAATGAGGATAGTTCAAAATCTTATAATTACAAGCAAGTTGCGGCAAAATTGAAAATTTCTGATACTGATGGTAAAAATCAAATAATTCAGAAATTAGCTGAGCTAACTGCTACTAAAAAGGTTTTAGAAATAGAAAGAGGTAAATTTAAAATTAATGCAGATAGAAAATATTCTATAGGTACTTTAGATATTACTTCTAACGGAAATGGTTACTTTATATCAGATGATTATGAAGATGATATTTTTATACCTAATAATAATTTAGGAAAAGGTTTACATCAAGACACTGTAAAAGCATACGTCTATAAAATAAGAAGTGGTAAAAAAATGGAAGCAGATGTTGTGGAAATTTTAGACCGTGCAAAAACCGAATTTGTTGGTGTTTTACAAAAAAATAAAAATTTTGGTTTTGTAGTTCCTGATAATAATAAAATGTATGCAGACATTTTTATTTCAGAAAATAAAATGAACGGGGCAGAACACGGTGATAAGGTTCAAGCTAAAATTATAGATTGGCCTAAAAACTCTAAAAACCCATTTGGAAAAATCACAACAGTTTTAGGAAAACCAGGAGACCATAATACAGAAATGCATTCTATTTTATTGGAATATGATTTACCTTATGAGTTTGAATTAGAAGTAGAAAAAGAAGCAGAAAACTTACCCATAGAAATTACTAAAGAAGAAATTTCTAAACGTAGAGATATGCGTAAAGATCTAACTTTTACAATAGACCCCAAAGACGCAAAAGACTTTGATGATGCATTGTCGTTTACAAAATTAGAAAACGGCAACTATGAAGTAGGTATTCATATTGCAGATGTTTCACATTATTTAGAGCCTAAAACTATTTTAGACGATGAAGCATATAAAAGAGCAACGTCTGTTTATTTAGTAGATAGAGTAGTACCAATGTTACCAGAGATGTTAAGTAATGGTGTTTGTTCTTTAAGACCACATGAAGAAAAACTAACATTTTCTGCAGTTTTTGAAATTAATAAAAAAGCAGAAATTATTAAAGAATGGTTTGGTAGAACGGTAACATACTCAGATCAACGTTTTGCTTATGAAGAGGCACAATCGATTATTGAAAATTGTGTATTATCTGACACTATAGAGCCTTATAAAATGCCTGAAGCCATTTCTATTACAGACAAGGCATATGAAGTAACTAAAGAAGTAGTAGAGGCTACCTTAAAGTTAGATGATTTAGCAAAAATTCTTCGTAAAAAAAGAATGAAACAAGGTGCAATTTCTTTTGATAGGGTAGAGGTGAAATTTAATTTAGATGAAAAAGCGAATCCAGTAGGTGTTTTCTTTAAAGAATCTAAAGATGCTAATAAATTAATTGAAGAATTTATGTTATTAGCAAATAGAAAAGTCGCTGAATATATTGGTTTTTCTAAAGGAAAGGCAACAAATAGAACTTTTATTTATAGGGTGCATGATGAGCCAAATGACGAAAAACTAGCTTCTTTACAAAACATGGTTCGTAAATTTGGATATAAAATAAATACAGATACTAAAGAAACTACTTCAGAGTCTTTAAATCAACTTTTAAGCGATGTACATGGTAAGGCAGAATCTAATATGATTGAAACCCTAACCATAAGAACAATGTCAAAAGCGGTTTATACAACGCAGAACATTGGCCACTATGGTTTAGCTTTTGATTATTATAGTCATTTTACATCACCTATTAGACGTTATCCAGATGTAATGACACATAGATTATTACAGCATTATTTAGATGGCGGAGACACGCCAAAAGCAGATAAATTTGAAGAAAAATGTAAACATTCTTCAAATAGAGAGGAACTCGCTTCCAAAGCAGAAAGATCTTCTATTAAGTATATGCAGGTAAAATATATGCAAGATCATAAAGATGAAGTTTTTGATGGGGTAATAACCGGAACTACAGAGTGGGGAATTTATGTAGAAATTTCTTCTAATAAATGTGAAGGCATGGTAAGAATTAGAGATATAAAAAGTGATTTTTTTGTTTTTGACGACAAACAACATGCTATTATTGGACAGTCATCAAAAAAAATGTATCAATTAGGTGATGAGGTTAAGATTCAGGTAAAAAAAGCAGATTTAGAGCGCAAACATTTAGATTTTAATCTTGTGGAAGATTAATTTTTATTAAATTTATCACACAAAAAATTTAAAAATGAAAAAGATAATTTTTATTTGTGCTTTATTTATTAGCTTAATAACAACTGCACAAACAACCGTAACTAAAAATTTAGGTGATTTTAATATTATTAAAGTTTACAATGGTATTGAAATAGAATTAATTAAATCTGTAGATCAGAGGATAGAAATTATTGGAGACAAATCTGAAAAAGTTAAAATTAAAAATGTAAATAATATATTAAAATTATCATTACCATTTTCTTTAAAGCCTTTAGAAAACATTGCTGAAGGTGAGGTTAAAATTAAACTTTATTATAACAAAAACATTAATATTATTGACGCTAATCAAGGGGCAACAATTACCGCTAAGGACTTTAATCAAGACAATGTAGAGCTAAACGCACAAGAAAGGGCTTTTATTAATATTACAACTACAACCAAATACTTAACAATTAGAGCCTCTTCTGGCGGAATTATTAAGGTTTCTGGAACAGCAAAAAATCAAGAAGTAGATGTAGACTTATATGGAGTTTATCATGGATTTAAATTAAACTCCACTGGTAACTCTTCCGTTAAAGCAGGGACGGGTGCAAGGGCAGAAGTAACAGCAGGAGAGGCGTTAAACGCTAAAGTTAGTTTTGGTGGTGCTATTTTTTATAAAGGAAATCCAAGGGTTGTGAAAGATAAAAAGATAATTGGAGGTATTATAGAAAAAAGAAATGAATAGGAAAATTAGTAATGTACAAAATATTTTTTTTTGTATATTTGTAACTAACAAAATTTAAAAAGATGCATAGTTTCTCTATTTTTTTTGGAATGGTAAGCGGGGTACAAATAGCTGTCATTGTTGTGGTAGCTTTACTTTTTTTTGGAGGTAAAAAGATACCAGAACTAATGAAGGGTTTAGGAGGAGGAATTAAGGAGTTTAAAAATGCCGCTAAAGAGGAAGCGCCAGAAGAAAAAATAGAAGAAAAAAAGTAAACTTACTTTTAAATAAAATAAATAAAAAGCTCAATCTAAATATAGGTTGAGCTTTTTTTATACTCAAAACTTCAATTTTTAAAATGTATATTAAACAAAAAGAGCGCACTAAAATAGTGCGCTCTTTTTGTTTATAGTAAGCATTTTATTTTGCTTCTTTATTGTTTTGGTTTTTCATTGCTTCCCCAATTTGGTTACTTGCAGTAAAACTAGCCACCATGTCGTTTAACATAGTGCTACCCGCCTGTGGTGAGTTAGGTAATAAAATTAAATTACTATTTGTTTCACTACCAATAGACTGTAAAGTATCATAGTGCTGAGTCACCACAATTAAAGCAGATGCTTCTTGACTATTAATACCTACTCTATTTAATACATCTACAGACTCTTCTAAACCACGAGCAATTTCACGTCTTTGATCCGCAATACCCTGTCCTTGGAGGCGCTTGCTCTCTGCCTCTGCTTTTGCGCGCTCTACAATCAAAATACGTTGCGCATCTCCTTCGTATTGTGCAGCAACTTTTTCTCTTTCAGAAGCATTAATTCTATTCATTGCTATTTTTACTTGAGGATCTGGATCAATATCGGTTACTAAGGTTCTAATAATATCAAAACCATAATTTATCATAGCATCGTTTAGCTCTGCTTTTACGGCTAAAGCAATGTCGTCTTTTTTTACAAAAACGTCATCTAATTTCATCTTAGGCACCTCTGCTCTTACAACATCAAATACATAAGAAGTTATTTGGTCATGAGGATAGTCTAATTTATAAAACGCGTCATATACTTTATCGGCAAGCACTTTATATTGCACAGATACCTTTAGTTTTACAAAAACATCGTCTAGTGTTTTTGTTTCAATAATAACATCTAATTGTTGAATTTTTAAACTTAACCTTCCTGCAACCTTATCTATTACAGGTATTTTAAAATGTAACCCAGAAGGTCTGATAATATTAAATTTTCCAAAACGCTCTAAAATTGCGGCAGTTTGTTGTTTAACGGTAAATAACGAAGCAAAAAGAATAAGACCGAGTAATACGATAATAATCAATGGAAGTGTAGGCATAGCTATAGTTTTTTGAAATTAATAATATATGTATGTAAAGATACTGAATTTCAGCACTAATTATAAGACGTATATTTATATAAATGTTACATGTAGAGCAAAAAAAACTCAATAATCTTGAGTTTTTTTTGCTTATATAAAGAAAATATTATAATTTATTAATTGCGTTTTCAATTCTTTTAATTGTTTCTTGCTTTCCAATTATTGCAATAATATCAAATAAATGGGGCCCTGCTAATTTACCAACCAAACTTAAACGTAAAGGTTGCATTACTTTACCAAATCCAATTTCTTTATTCGCAATCCAATTTTTAATTTCTTTCTCTGTGTTTTCTGATGAAAAATTTTCAATATTAGAAATTAGTAACGCAACTTCAGTCATCAATTCAGGGGTTCCTTCTTTCCAGTTTTTCTTTGACGCTTTTGGGTCAAACTCTAACGGAGCTTCAAAAAAGAAACTAGACAACTCCCAAAAATCATTTATAAAAACCGCTCTTTCTTTAATAGAAGAAACCACCTTTAAAACATATTCTTTATCTTTCGAAAAACCTTTTTCTTTTAGAATAGGAATGTATAAATTAGTTAATTCGTCAATGTCTTTAGTTTGCATGTATTGTTGATTAAACCAACTTGCTTTATCTGGATTAAACTTTGCACCAGATTTACTAACACGGTTTAAATCAAAATCTTTTATTAACTCCTGTAAAGAGAAAATTTCTTGTTCGGTTCCTGGGTTCCATCCTAAAAAAGCTAACATATTTATAAAGCCGTCTGCAAAATAACCATCTTCTTTATACCCCCTAGAAACATCACCAGAGGTCTCATTTTTGTATTCTAATGGAAACACAGGAAACCCGAGCTTATCACCATCTCTTTTACTTAATTTTCCTTTTCCTACCGGTTTTAAAATTAGTGGTAAATGTGCAAATTTTGGAGCACTCCAACCAAAGGCCCTATAGAGTAAAATATGTAAAGGCATTGATGGTAACCATTCTTCACCACGAATTACGTGGCTAATTTTCATTAAATAGTCATCTACAATATTCGCTAAATGGTAAGTAGGCATACCGTCTCCTTTAAATAAAATTTTATCATCTAAAGTATTGGTATCTATTGTAATTTTTCCACGAATTTCGTCTTCCATTCGTAAAATTTCATCTTGTGGTGTTTTAAAACGAATTACATAAGCATTACCTGCATTAATTCTGTTTTGAACATCTTCATCCGTTAAAACTAAAGAGTTTATTAAACGGCCTTTTTCTCTATTGTGCCAATTATAAACAAAGGTTTTTCCTTCTGATTCATGGTCTTTTCTATGCGCATCTAGCTGCTCTGAAGTGTCAAACGCGTAATACGCCCAACCTGTTTTAATTAAAATAGCAGCATATTCTTTATATGTGTCTTTTCGTTCAGACTGTCTGTAGGGACCAAACTTTTCATTTTTTCCCGGACCCTCATCAAACGGAATATTACACCATTCTAAAGCGTTTATAATATAGTTTTCTGCATTCGCAATATAACGAGATTGGTCTGTATCTTCTATTCTTAAAATAAAAGTACCCTTGTGTTTTTTGGCAAATAAATAATTGTATAAAGCTGTTCTTACACCACCAATATGTAAAGGTCCTGTAGGACTTGGGGCAAAACGAACACGAACATTGGATTTCATTTTTTAGTTTTTTTTAATAAGCAAAGATAGTTTTAAAAAGAGAGAATTGAAATGACAGACGGATAAAAGACGTTAGAAATAAGTGTTCGTTGTTTTTTATATAAACTACAATCTTTTTTAACAGCAAATTTCTTTGTGGGTCTTTTGAAAAGCTTTATTTTTATTCGTCACTTATGGATAGAATTAAAAAAATTACAGATAAATTACATCAGTTTACCCGTAAATATTATGTAAACGAATTAATTAGAGGGAGTCTTTTATTTTTTTCTTTAGGTTTTTTGTATTTATTGTGTACATTGTTTCTGGAGCATTTTTTGTGGTTAAAACCTATCGCAAGAACAATTTTATTTTTGGTGTTTGTCTTGGTTGAAACACTCTTATTATCACGGTTTATTATCTTACCTATTTTTAAGTTGGTTGGTTTAAAAAAAGGAATAACACCTGAAGATTGTTCAGATATTATAGGGAAGTTTTTTCCTGAGGTAAAAGATAAATTATTAAACGTTTTACAACTAAACAAACAAGCCAACCGGTCTGATTTATTATTTGCAAGTATAAATCAAAAGACAGAGGGGTTGTCTTTAATTCCGTTTGTAAAGGCTGTTAAATTTAGTACAAACTTAAAATATATTAAGTATGCATTTTTACCTATAGCGGTTTTTTTAATTACACTAATGTCTGGTAATAATGAGTTACTTACAAGGAGTTTAGATCGGGTTATTCATCACAGAACAGCATATGTGCCGCCAGCTGCTTTTTATTTTAGGTTGTCAAGTAAAGGGTTTGAGGTTATTCAAGGCAAGGATATTACTATTTATATTGAAACAATTGGCGCTATTTTGCCAGGAGAAGCGAAAATAAAATTTGAAAAACAGGAGTATTTTTTACAAAACAATGGTTTAGGTAATTTTTCTTTTACTTTTTCAGACGTTCAGCATTCGACCCAGTTTTTTTTGGAGGCAAACGGTGTTCAAAGCGCAAGACACCAGCTAACGGTTATTAACACACCAACAATTAATAATATTCTATTAAAACTAGAATACCCTAATTATATTGGTAAAAAAAATGAAACAATTCCAAATTCTGGAAATTTAATTGTTCCAGAGGGAACGAATATTACATGGAATGTTTTAAGCAACCAAACACAAGAGGTTGCATTTGTTGAGAATACAACTAGGGTCCCATTTACTAAGTTTGGTGAGAATAGTTTTGAATTTGCAAAACAAGTGAAAAGGGCATTTACATATGAAGTTACTTCGTCTAACCATAAATTAAAAGACTATGAACGCTTGCAGTTTTCTATGGGCGTCGTTAAAGATGATTTTCCGAGTATTATAATACAAGCGAATAGCGAAAACACCTCTATTGGGGGAACACAATTTTTTGGGCAAGTTTCAGATGACTATGGTTTAAGCAAACTACAACTAGTGTATTACGAAGAGAATAATCCGCAGGCCCGAAAAGTATGCGCCATAGAAATTTCTAAAGCAAATATTCAAACTTTTTTTTACTTATTTCCAGATGGCTTACCTGTGAGTAAAGGAATTAATTATGCATTTTTTTTTGAGGTTTATGACAATGACACGGTAAATGGAAATAAAAAGGCAAAAAGCGCTGTTTTTAAGTACAGAGAAAGAACAGATGAAGAGCTAAGGCAAGAGCGCTTGGATGCGCAAAAAAACACAATTAACAACATAGATCGCGCCATTCGAAAGCAGCAAAAACAACAGGAGGGTTCAGAAGCTCTTCAAGAGCTGTTGCAAAAGAATAAAAAATTTAGCTGGAGCGATAAAAAAAAGGTGAATAACTTTTTAAAAAAGCAAAAAGAATATAAAAAAATGATGCAGCTTCAAACTGAAAAGTTGCTTGAAAATCTCAAAAAAAATAAAGAAGAAGACAAAACCCTTCAAGAAAAAAAAGAAGAACTACGGAAAAGAATTGATGAGCTAAAGAAAAACAATAAACAACAGAAACTTTTAGATGAGATTGCTAAGGTTGCGGAGAAGTTAAATAAAGAAGAATTAAGTAAAAAAATAAAACAATTAGCGGAACAAAACAAGCAACAAGAGCGCAGTTTAGAGAGAACCCTAGAGCTGGTAAAGCGGTTTTATATAGAACAAAAAACAATGCAAATTGTGAATAAATTAAACGACTTAGCAAAGAAACAGCAGTTATTAGAAAAGAAGGATACTGATAATTTAGAAGATCAAAAAGAAATAAAAAAAGGCTTTGAGAAAATAAAAAAGGAGTTAAATGAATTAACAAAGGACAACAAAAGGTTAAAAGAGCCGATGGAATTACCAGAGGGGGAAGATGAAAAAAGGGATATTGATCAAGAATTAAATAAAGCAGAGAGTGGTTTAAAAAGAAAAGACACTATCGGCGCTAAGAAAAATCAAAAAAGGAGCGCTGTAAAAATGAGGGAAATGAGTGCGAAAATGGAAAAATCGATGCTAGAAATGCAGGGTGAGTCTATTGAGGAAAACATGGATGACATGCGTAAAATTTTAGAAAACTTAATAATTTTTTCTTTTAAACAAGAGGGCTTAATGAGTAAGTTTAGTGCTATTTCCACGGTGCATCCAGATTTTGGTAAAGACTTGAAAAAGCAAAATAATATAAGAACTTATTTTGAGCACATAGACGACAGTTTATATGTGCTTTCCATGCGCCTGCCTAAAATTTCTTCTAAAATTCAAAATGACCTGTCTACGGTTCATTATAATTTAGAGCAATCTTTGGAAAATTTCTCTGAAGGAAGGTTTGATAATGGAGTTTCTAATCAACGCTATGTGATGACCTCTGTAAACAATTTATCAGACTACTTAAGCACAATGCTAAACAATATGAAAAACGCATCTATGAAAATGGGTGCGGGTAAAAAGAGTAAGGGCTTTAGTCTTCCGGACATTATTAAAAAACAAGGCGAGTTGTCTCAGAAAATCAAAAAAGGAGTAGAGGAGGCAAAAGAGTTAGGGTTTAAACCGGGTAAAAAGATAGGGAATAAAAAAGGTGACGGAAAACCAGGGGGCAAACCAGGCGAAAAGGGTGAGGGCATAAAAAATAAAAACAAACTGAAAGGATACGGATTTGGCAAAAATGAATCAGAACAAAACGATGATTTAGACGGTGAATTATACGAAATCTATAAACAGCAGTCTCAATTAAGACAGCAGCTTCAAAGCGCTATAAGGGTTTCAGGCAAAGGAAACAAAGACAATACAAGGCCGTTTAAAAGAGTTTTAAAATCGATGGAACAATTAGAAAATGAAATTTTGGAAAACGGTTTTAGCACACGTACGATGCAAAAAATGCAACAATTAAGTTATGATTTATTAAAGCTAGATAAAGCGACATTAGAACAAGGAGAGGAGAATAAACGGAAGGCAATAGTTAATAGAAATACTACAAATAAAAATAATAAGAAAGGTTTAAATTTTAAAAAGCAGTTTTATAATCAAATAGAGATATTAAATAGACAATCATTACCTTTGCAACAAAATTACAAATTAAAGGTTCGGGATTATTTTTTAGAACCAAATAAGAGAGAAAATGATTAGTTTTAATTACGAAACAAATTTTAAATTAGAAAACGAGGATTGTTTTGAAAAGTGGATTCAAAAAATTATTTTAAGTCACAATTGTGAAGAGGGTGAGATAAATTATATTTTTTGTGATGATGCATATTTATTAAAATTAAACATAGAGTTTTTACAGCACGACACACTAACAGATATTATAAGTTTTGATAATTCTTTAGGAAGGCTTGTTGGAGGAGATATATTTATATCTACAGAAAGAGTTGCAGATAATGCTAAGGATTTTAAGGTTTCTTTTTTAGAAGAATTACAAAGAGTAATGATTCATGGGGTTTTACATTATATCGGGTTTTCAGATAAAACACCAGGGGGTCAAAAAGAGATGACATTACAAGAAAACAACGCCTTAAATGTGTTAAGTAGCTTAAAATCAATTAATTAAATACAGGGTTTCACGTGGAACTATAAGGAATGAGTTTATTTTCAACAACATTTGATGTTATCGTAATAGGTGGTGGCCACGCAGGTAGTGAGGCTGCAGCCGCAAGTGCAAATATGGGTGCTCATACATTGTTAATTACAATGAATTTGCAAAACATTGCACAAATGAGCTGTAATCCTGCAATGGGTGGAATTGCAAAAGGGCAAATTGTAAGGGAAATAGATGCCTTAGGGGGTTATAGCGGGGTGGTTACAGATAAAACGGCTATACAGTTTAAAATGCTTAATAAATCTAAAGGTCCCGCGATGTGGAGTCCTAGGGTGCAATCTGATCGAATGCAGTTTGCGGAGTGTTGGAGAACGATGTTAGAGGAAACAAAAAACGTTGATTTTTATCAAGACTCTGTGAATGGATTGTTGTTTGATGGGTCTAAAATTATAGGTGTGAAAACAGCTCTAGGTTTAGAAATTAAAGCAAAGACAGTTATAATTACAGCAGGTACTTTTTTAAACGGTTTAATTCATATTGGTGATAAAAGCTTTGGCGGTGGAAGGGCTGGTGAAGGGGCTTCAACAGGAATTACAGAAGAGTTGGTTGAAAAAGGCTTTGAAGCCGGCAGAATGAAAACAGGAACACCCCCAAGGGTAGACGGGCGCTCTTTGGATTATTCAAAAATGACAGAGCAACCTGGAGACGAAATCACTGAGAAATTTTCATATTTACCAACCACAAGTTCTTTAAAAAACCAGCGCTCTTGTTACTTAACTTATACAAATCAAAAAGTACATGATTTACTTCGCGAAGGTTTTGATAGGTCTCCAATGTTTAACGGAAGAATTAAATCTACAGGGCCAAGATACTGTCCGTCTGTGGAAGATAAGGTAGACCGTTTTGCCACGAAGGACAGACATCAAATTTTTGTAGAACCTGAGGGCTGGACGACTGTTGAAATGTATGTTAATGGTTTTTCTACATCACTTCCCGAGGATATTCAAGATAAGGCAATACGTGCGGTAGACGGTTTTGAGAACGTAAAATTTTTAAGATATGGATACGCAATAGAATATGATTTTTTCCAACCTACTCAATTAAAACACTCTTTAGAAACAAAGCTGATAGAAAACTTGTTTTTTGCGGGTCAAATTAACGGAACAACAGGTTACGAAGAGGCCGCTGCACAAGGTTTAATGGCGGGTGTAAATGCTGCATTAAAAACACAGGGAAAGGAACCTTTTATTCTAAAAAGGAACGAGGCTTATATTGGTGTTCTAATTGACGACTTAATAACAAAAGGAACAGAGGAGCCGTATAGAATGTTTACCTCTAGGGCAGAATATAGAACTTTATTAAGACAAGATAATGCAGATTTAAGATTAACCCCATTGGGTTATAAACTGGGTTTAGCGTCTCAAGAAAGAATGGATAGGGTTTTGGAAAAAGAACAAAAGACCGCTCTACTAATTAAATTTTTAGAAGAGACAAGTGTAAAGCAGGATGAGGTAAACCCGATTTTAAAAGCTAAGGAATTAGCTTTGGTAAATCAATCTATGAAGCTTTTTAAAATTGCATCAAGACCACAATTGTCGCTTGCAGATTTTAGTAATGTAAGAAAATTAAAGGATTTTTTAAAGGAGCACGCCGTTGCTAAAGACGTGATCGAGCAAGCGGAAATTCACTTAAAGTATTCTGGTTATATCGAGAAAGAAAGAAACAATGCCGACAAGTTAAATAGATTAGAAAACGTAGTTATTCCCTCTAGTTTTAAATACGAAAAAGTGAAGTCTCTGTCCTTTGAAGCAACGGAAAAATTAAACAAAGTGAAACCAACATCTATTTCACAAGCAAGTAGGATTAGCGGTGTTTCCCCAAGTGATATTTCTGTTTTGTTAGTATATATGGGTAGGTAAAATAAAGGAAAATTCACATGTTCCTCGTGGAACATTTTTTAGATTAAAGCAATATGAAAGATCAAAAAGAGCTTTATGAAAATTTAACTCCGCTCTTAAACTGCAAAGACAATACTGTTTCTGGAGATTATTTTGAAGTAAAGATGCATGAAGAGTACGAGATGCTGGTAACGTCTCCTGTTCCTGAAAACTTAGAAAACTACTATAAAAGTGAAACCTATATTTCGCACACAGATAGTAAAAAAACATTTTTTGATAAGATCTACCAAGTAGTAAAAAATTATACTTTAAAACAAAAACTTTTATTATTAAACTCTTTTAAATCAAGTTCAAAATCGGTGTTAGATTTTGGCGCAGGAACTGGTGATTTTTTAAAGGTTTGTAAAAATAATAATTGGGAGGTTTTAGGAATTGAACCAAGTTTAGAAGCAAGAGAAAACGCAGCTAAAAAGGGAATTTATTTAAAGGAAAACTTATTAGATGTTGGTAATAAAAAATTTGATGTAATTACGCTTTGGCATGTTTTAGAACATGTAGAAAATTTAAAAAACACCATTAAGTTTTTAAAAGGCTTATTACTTCCTGGAGGAAGGATTGTGGTTGCTGTGCCAAATTATAAAAGTTATGACGCGGAGTTTTATAAAGAATACTGGGCGGCATACGATGTGCCAAGACATCTTTGGCATTTTAGTCAAAAAGCAATACGTAAATTATTTTTAGAAGCAGAAATGGTTGTAGAGGAAACATTACCAATGAAGTTTGATAGTTATTATGTTTCTCTTCTGAGTGAAAAATATAAAACAGGAAAATCAAATCCTATAAAAGCTTTTTACAGAGGGTTTCTCTCAAATCGCAGCGCTAAATCAACAACAGAGTATTCTTCATTAATATATGTTATAAAAAACGATTAAAATCTATTTTAAGCACACAAGGGTTAAAGATTTATAGGATATTATATGATTACTCAACTAGTGTTAAAAAAAGGCTTTAAAACGATCGTTTTAAAGCCTTTTTAAATAAATATAATTGATTAATTTTTTATTTATATAGTTTTTAGCTATTTAATAAAAACACTCCACCTAATGTTATAATGAAATAGACACCTAAAGACATCGCTCCGGCATAATCTTTAGCAAGCCGCTGTCCTATCAATAAAAAAATTAACGCGACGGCAGAAAGTTCAACACCCAATAATGCAATTTCTTTTGCTTCAGAGGTATATAATTCATAAACACCTATACTCATTAAAACACCCGCAACTATTTCAACTATTAAAATGATTCCCAACAATAAAGGAACCGTGTTTTTTAAAGGTGAGTTTTTAAAATGTTCTTTAATAAAAGAAATATTTCCATTCCAGTCTAAAAGTTTGTCTATACCAGATTGAGTAAAAGTAATAATTAAAAAAATTAGAAGTAAGACTTCTGTGGGATAACTTGATAAAAGCTTCATTTTTTGGTTTTAAATAATTGATAATCAGTGTTTAATGATTTTATTTATTTATATAAAGGTAATTTACAATAACTTAATCGTAGTTCCTTTTAATTTTATCTACAATTGTTTGTGCTAGCTTTTCTTCACTTTCAAAGGTCCAACCTGCAACATGTGGAGAAAGAATCACTTTGTTTGAACTTATTAAATATTGAAAAGCTTCGGGTATTTTGTCATTGGTAAAAAGATTTTCGAAAGATGTTTTTTCATATTCTAAAACATCTAAACCAGCACCTAAAATTTTTCCAGATTTTAAGGCAGTAACTAAATCTTTTGTAACCACAGAGGTTCCACGTGCCGTATTTAGGAACCAAAAGTTTTTCTTAAAACTTTTGATAAAATTAGTATTTACCAAGTTTCTTGTGAATTCTGTCTGTGGAGTGTGTAAACTTAAAACGTCTACTTTTTGTTGCAGTTCTTTTAGTGAAACTTGTTTGCAATAATTATCAGAAACATTTGGTTTTAAATCATAACAAAGAACTTCAACATCAAAACCACAAAGTTTCTTCGCGAATGATTTACCCATATTTCCGTATCCAATTAAGCCAACCGTTTTCCCATCTAATTCAACTCCACGATTATCTTCACGCAGCCACTGGCCTTTTTTAACCTCGCTATTTGCTTTGTTTAATTTATTAAAAAGAGACAATAACATTCCTAAAGAGTGTTCTCCAACCGCATTTCTATTTCCTTCTGGAGCTGCAATTAGAGTAATCCCGTTATTTTCTGCATAGCTGCAATCTATATTTTCTAGACCAGCACCAACACGACCTATGAACTTTAATTTTTTTCCTTTTTCTAAAAATGAGGCGTTAATAGAAAAACGACTTCTAACAATTAGGCCGTCATATAAATGAATTTTAGCTTCAACTTCAGCTTTTGAGGAGGTATAGTCTTCATCATTAATAAACCCCAAGCAATTTAATTGTTCTATTAAAAGGGGGTGGTTGCTATCTATGTGAAGAATTTTCATAAAAGATTTTTAGTTTGGCGTCCCTGAAAAACTGATAATTAATTAAAATAAATTTTAAGTTCTTGTTTTTGAAATAAAGACAGTTTTTAATAGTATAAACGAAGGCTAGTACTGCTCTTTATCACTTGGGAAATCTCCACTTTTCACGTCAGAAATATAACTTTCGAAAGCACCTGTCATGTCTTTGTATAGGTCTAAATACCGTCTTAGAAAACGCGGATTAAACTCATGGGTCATTCCAATCATATCATGGGTAACTAAAACTTGTCCATCTACTCCGTTTCCGGCTCCAATTCCAATAACAGGAATCGAGATTGCTTCTGCAACTTCTTTTGCCAATTTAGCAGGCACTTTTTCTAATACCAATGCAAAACAACCAATTCTCTCCAACATTAAGGCATCTTCCATTAGTTTTTCTGCCTCTTCTTCTGCTTTTGCTCTAACAGTATAAGTTCCGAATTTGTAAATGGACTGTGGGGTTAAACCCAAATGCCCCATTACTGGGATACCAGCATTTAAAATTCTTTTTATAGATTCTTTTACCTCTCTACCGCCCTCTAACTTTATTGAATGTCCTCCAGACTCTTTCATAATTCTAATAGCAGAACGCAAGGCCTCTTTTGGGTCAGATTGGTAGCTACCAAATGGTAAATCGACCACAACCAAACACCGCTCTATAGCTCTAACAACAGAACTTGCGTGATAAATCATTTGATCTAAGGTAATAGGTAGTGTAGTTTCATGCCCCGCCATAACATT
>Ga0307998_1000995_pt1 | contig 15504 bp, 10 predicted proteins | sample Davwhametageno37_FD_203147 | JGI IMG/M metagenome (GOLD analysis project Ga0307998, IMG submission 203147) | Marine microbial communities from Davis Island wharf, Antarctic Ocean - #37 | ecosystem: Environmental > Aquatic > Marine > Unclassified | place: Antarctic Ocean: Davis Island wharf... | reverse complement strand
TTGTATCGAGACCAATTTTTATAGGCACCAATATGTCGTCCTTCTTGGCTCCACATTCTAGGAAAAATGGTCATGAACTCTTTAGCATAATTTGGAACAGAAGCTTTTTTATCATCGGAAACGATATATTCTCCGTTTTCTAAATCTCTAAACCATTGCTCTTTTCCGTCTTTGTATGGGTTTTGGTTATCTAACGGTGTGTTGAAGTAATGTCCATAAGCCAAAGGTTGAGCACCGTATTGCTCACGATTAAGGTAAGACAACAAGGAGAACATATTTTCAGGGTCATTTTCATCCATTGGAGGGTTTGCATTGGATCGAACTACAACCATGGTATAAGACGAGTAACCAATTATGATTACTGTTAAGCAAAGAAGGCCAGTGTTGACTTTCTTCATGTCTATTTTAGGAATAAGCACGAAAGCTGCTGTAATTGTAGCTGCTGCTGCTAGCCCCATAGTATGAGTAGAGCCAATAAGAAATGCCAAAATAACAAGAATTCCTAGTAAAACCCATTTGCTGGTTTGTTTATCGTGAGTCAATTTAATTCCAAAAATAATAGCGCCAAACATCAAGATGCCATAAAGTAAAAGGCCGGAATTAAATGGAAGTCCAATTTCGTTTACGAAAAGAAGTTCAAAATTCCCTGCCATTTCTACAATACCCGGTATCAATCCAGTTTGAATAAAACCAAGAATTACTACAGAAACTAAAAACGTAATTATAGTTCCTTTAATATTCGGCTCGTGTTTTTTGAAATAATAAACGAATGCAATGGTTGGAATGGCAAGTAAGTTCAAGAGGTGAACACCAACAGACAAGCCCATTAAATATGCAATAAAGATGAGCCATTTGTCTGAATCTTTTTCGTCTGCAACCTGTTCCCAACGTAAAATCGCCCAAAAAACAATTGCCGTAAAAAGAGAAGACATGGCATAAACTTCAGCTTCAACTGCTGAAAACCAAAATGTATCACTAAACGTATATGCTAACGATCCAACTAAAGCAGAACCGATAACAGCAACGGTATGCCCCGTATTCCACTCTTCATTCGACTTCTTTACAATCTTTTTTCCAAGAGCGCTAATGGTCCAAAATAAAAACAGAATGGTAAATGAACTTGACAACGCCGAAATTAAGTTCACCATATAGGCGGCTTGGTCCGGAGCGGTCCACATGGAGAAAAAACGACCAATCATTAAAAATAGTGGTGCCCCAGGAGGATGTCCAATTTGTAACTTGTAACTACAGGCAATAAATTCGCCGCAATCCCAAAAACTCACTGTGGGCTCCATGGTTGTTACATAAACGAAGGTTGCAATTGCGAAGACCAACCAGCCTCCAAATATGTCTAATTTTCTGAAATTCATATCTTTTTATTATGGTGCGAATTTAATTAATTGAGGAAATATAAATATTTGTTTTTTTACCTTTATTTTTTTCTATTTTTGCACTCCGAAAATTGTCCCATGGTGTAATTGGCAACACGTCTGTTTTTGGTACAGAAGAGTCTAGGTTCGAGACCTAGTGGGACAACTAAAAAGCTTCACATTTGTGAGGCTTTTTTTATGCTTACTATTTTTTACGATTACCAAGAGTGTTTTCATTCAATTAATTTTTTTTTTCGAATTAGTATCTGAATGCTAATAAGCCTCTTTTAGGAAAAAGTTCAAAAAAAAACCACCTTAGATTTTCTAAGGTGGTTTGTAATAAAAAGTATATTAATATACTATTGTATTGTAATAGGCTGAACTAAAGTAGCTTCATTTCCAGCATCATCAATAGCTTTAACACGAAATTCTGCAGCATTATTTAAACTAAAGGAATTATCAGGGAATTCAAAAATTAATTTTGAGTCCTTGTACAATTTTGGATCTGACATGTCTTTTTTCAAAACAGTAATTGTCTTTATCATTTCTTTTCCAGCTTCTTTATTCCAAAGTTCAATTGTATATGAGCTTAGCCCTTCGTTATCAGAAGATTCAACCTCTAATTGGTTTGGAAACCCTTTGTCAAGTTTAGTACCAAAGGGTAATTTAACAACTACACTTTTAATCTTAGGCTTCTCAGTATCTCCAGCAGCAATTGTTACAGCAGAAGTGTCTTCAGTAGAAACATTTCCAGCGGCATCCGTAGCAGTAAGAGAAACAGAATAAGCACCTGCTAATCCAGTAGTATTCATTGTCATATTCACAGCAGCTTCTTTACCAGAAACAGTAATAGTTGTATCTCTAACGGCATTAGCACCACTCATTAGTTTTAAATTATACGACTTCAAATTAGTTTCATCTGTTACTTTAGCGGTAATTACTAAATTATCACCAGCTTTTAAACTAGAGCCACCAACTGGGGAGGAAATAGTTGCAATAGGTTTTGTTGAATCAGAAGTAGTAGTTGTAACCGGATCTTCATCTTTTTTACAAGCTCCAAAAACCATGGTTCCCGCAATCATAAACATTAATAACTTTTTCATATTTTTTAGTTTTTATTAAACAATAAAATTATAAATTTTTTAAACGCTCTAACGCTTTTCCAAAGTAAAGGTTAATTTTCATTCAGATTACATTGTTAAAATGACTTAAACAAAGGGGGAACATTAGAATGGCTTTAGATAGAACAATTCTAGACAAAACCCGAATAAGTTAGTTTAAATCAGTCATATGTTGTTATTATAAGGTTGGTTGGAGGGCTTGTAATTGCGACTCCACTATGCGCTTAAGCACTTAGAATAGAATATTTCATAGTTTTAAACTAATAATGAAGATTCGGAACTAAGGCATAGCATATTCAATTTATTTGACTTTATTATTTAGAAACATTCTATATAATAAATTGATGACAATTCTGTGACAATACAAATAGGCTTACAAATCATCTTTGCGCGCGTACATGAAAGCATTCCATTGCATAACATTCACTCATAAAAACATCGGAATTGACCGCATTGGTGATTTTCATATAGCTGTTGAAAACCAAGAGAATAGGCTTTCTGTATTAAAAAAAATAGGTATAAGTGAACTTCTTTTTTTAAGTACTTGCAATCGTGTGGAATTGTGGGTTAGAACTGAAAAAGAAGGGACTAAAGAATTTATAAAGGAGATTCTTTACAGCCTTTATCCAAAATTTACTGCTGAACAATTAGAATTTGGCGTAAAACAAGCAATTGTACATTCTCACATTGGAGGAGTTAATCATGCATTTCGAGTAACGTCTTCGTTAGAGTCGTTAGTTATTGGAGAACGTGAAATTTTAAGCCAGTTTAGAGATGCCTATCACTTTTGCCGTGACGCTGGTTTTACAGGAGACTTTATACGCCTATTGTATAAGAAAACTGTAGAAGTAGCCAAACGAGTGTACACCGATACCAATATTGCTACAAGACCAGTTTCCGTGGTTAATTTAGCTTACCAACTTTTGAGATTAAATAACCCTCTTGAACATGCAAATGTTCTTGTAGTAGGTTCTGGTAAAACTAACCAAGCCATGATTAAAAAATTGGCTAAAGTTGGTTATGATAATTTCTCTATTTATAACCGAACATATAGCAACGCTATAAAATTATCTGAACTTTATGGTGGTAAAGCTTTCGACTTGAAAGATTTGAAAAACCACGATTCAAATGTTGATGTTTTGGTTACTTGCACGAGCTCTGAGAATGCCATTATAGATTCTTCTATGGTAGAGAAGTTAACCAAGGACAAAGGAGGCCAAAGAATAACTGTTATTGACTTAGCCGTCCCTGCTGATGTTTCTAAAGAAGTTCAAAAGGATAAAAGAATAAAATACATTGCGATAGAAGACCTTAAAGAAATTGCAGCTAAAAATATAGAAGCTCGAAAAGGCGACTTAGAAAAATGTGAGGCAATTATTGATAATGGGCTTAGCGAATTTGAGAGCCTACATAAGGCTAGACAAGTTGAAATTGCAATGCGAAAAGTACCACAAGAGGTTAAAGAAATTCGCAAACGTGCCACAGAAGTAGTTTACGCAAAAGAAATAGCAAAATTGGATGCTACTTCACGAGAAACTTTGGAAAAGGTTCTTTCTTTTGTAGAGAAGAAATACATGAGCGCTCCAATGCGTATGGCAAAAGAAATTTTGCTTCAAGATTAAAATTTACTCCATTGAAAATAAAAATTGGTACCCGTGGAAGCAAATTAGCTCTTTGGCAAGCTAATGAAACTAGAGAAAGACTTCAAAACCTCGGCGTTGAGGTTGAAATAATCATCATTAAAACCCAGGGAGACAAAATCCAGCATTTGAGTTTTGATAAAATGGAGGGCAAAGGATTTTTCACGAAAGAAATTGAAGAAAAACTCCTTAATTGCGAAATTGATTTAGCCGTACACTCTCATAAAGATTTAGAAACACATCAGCCAGATGGATTAAGTATTGTAGCCGTTTCTGAAAGGGAAGACCCATCTGATATTTTGTTAATTAAACGGAGTAATGTAGATGAAGGCCAAATTTTCAACTTGAAAAAGAATGCCGTTGTAGGAACTTCTTCCGCGCGGAGAAAATCACAGCTACTTTTTTTTAGACCCGATTTACAAATAATAGATCTGCGTGGCAATGTGCCAACCAGAATTAACAAACTAAGAACCGAAAACTACGACGCAATAATGCTTGCTAGTGCCGGAGTTGAAAGGCTTAAATTGGATGTTAGTGATTTGCACTCCGAAAGACTAGACCCAAAAGAGTTTATACCAGCGGCAGCTCAAGGAGTTTTAGCTTGGCAAACACGAAAAGAAGATGCCGAAACCATAAGAATTGTTCAGGAACTAAACAACGAAGAGGTTGCCAAACGCATTGAAATAGAACGTGGAATTTTAAAAGCCTGCAATGGCGGTTGTCAACTTCCACTTGGTGTATTTTGTGAAGGAAAGGATGATTTTGATTTGTGGGTGTCTCATGCTGCAGACTTAAACTCTGAGCTCAAACGTTTTCATTTAAACGGAAACGATTCCGGGAAACTGATTAATGAAGCAATGAATATAATAAAGGGCGAAAAAAAAAAGTTTTAATAACCCGTGAACTTGATTCTAAAGGAGTTTTTTGCCGCACTTTAATCCAAAACGGATATGAAGTTAGCGGAATTCCGCTCATAGATATTGTTCCTATTTCATTTTCTTTACCGCTTAATTATAAATGGGTTTTCTTCACTTCTCCAAATGCGGTTAACCAATTTTTTCCATCAATAAACCTACCTGAATTAGGTAAAAGTAAAATTGCATGTTTGGGAGTTGGCACTGCAAATGCTTTGAAAAAATTTAATGTTGATTCTAATTTTATTGGCAAAAACGAAATTGGACTGGTTGCAAAAGAATTTGCAGAAGTCATAGGGGAAGAAAAGGTTCTTTTCCCAGGAGCAAAAAATGGCAAACGAAGTGTGCAGAAAATCCTTCAAGAAAGCCAAGTAATTGATTTGCCCATTTACGAAACACAATTAAAGGATCTTATTTTCCAGGAAACATTTTATTCGGTTGTGTTCACCAGCCCGTCAAACGTTAGGGCATTTTTTAATTCTGGAAACACATCTTCCTCTTTCCAAAAGGCAATAGCCATTGGGAAAAGCACGGAAATGGAGTTGCTGCAAAATGCAGTAAAACCAGTTTTGGCAAATAGTTATTTAGAAGAAGATTGGGCGGGTGCTGTAATATCTTCTTCTTTTTGAGAAGAATTTATATTGGTCTGTATCCGAATAGACTCTTGGTGAACCAATTCTAAAAACTTAACGATAAATGTTTTATCGATATTCAATTTCTCTCCTAATTTGGTTCTAGAAGCTAAAATTTCATTCCAGCGTTCCAATTGAAAAACAGAAATATTTTCACTTAGCTTGTATTCACCGATTTGCTTGATAAGGTCCAACCTCGAAGCAAGTGTACTTAATAAATCCTCATCTATTTTATCTATTTGGGACCTCATCTCCTCTAACTGGCTAATTACCACCTGGTTTTCGGGAGCAGCTTTGCGAACTACTAAATTAGAAATAAGATCAATATAATCTTCCGGAGTAAGTTGCTGCTTTGGATCGCTGAGAGCATTATTAGGGTCAGGATGCACTTCAATCATTAAACCAGCCATGTTTAAATCGAGAGCTTTTTGAGCAACAATGGGAACCAAACTTCTTTTACCAGCAATATGACTGGGGTCGCAAATAATTGGTAAATCCGGAAACCTTCTCTGAAGTTCTATAGGAATGTTCCACATGGGCAAATTGCGGTATTCGGAACTCATAAACGAAGAAAAACCGCGATGTACTGCGGCAATATTGGTAATGCCTGCTTTTAAGAAACGTTCAATACTACCTTGCCATAAATCAATATCAGCATGTATTGGGTTTTTAATTAGTACTGCTACATCTTCACCTTGCAGTACTTCAACAATTTCTTGAATTGAGAAAGGATTAACCGTTGTTCGAGCACCAATCCAAATATTTTGAATGCCGTGTTCTAATGCTTTTTGGGCATGCTGTACCGTAGCAACTTCAGTTATTACAGGTAAATCAAATTCATTTTGGATTTCGCTTAACCATTGTAAGCCTTTTTCGCCAATGCCTTCAAAAGAGTTCGGGCGAGTTCTTGGTTTCCAAATCCCTGCTCTTAATAAAGAAACTGCATTAGCTTTTTTAAGGGAAGCCGCTACAGTTCTTAATTGTTCCTTTGACTCTGCACTGCAAGGTCCGGCAATTAAAATGGGTTTGGCTAACTTATTTAACTCAACTTTTTTCAAGGCAACTGTTTAGCCCGCAAAACTAGACCTTCTATTGCTCCACCTTCACAACTTGCTGGTACATTTTTTTGTTTTCTATAGATAGTTCTACCCAATACATTCCAGACGGAAGATCAGTTAAATCAAAAACAAGAGATTTATTAGATTCACCAGTTAAAACAACTCTACCCATTAAATCGCGAATTTTAGCAGGAGCATCCAATTCTTTATCTTCATCTATTTCGAGAGTTATAAGTCCAGAACTTGGGTTTGGGTATACTTTAATCCCAATATTATTGGATTTAATTTCAACTACATCTCTTGGCTTAGGAGGAGCAACAATGTTTCCTCCATCTTTTAAGAGAACACTAATTCCACCACTTTTTTGACCAATCATAAAATCTAATTTGTCATCACCCGTAATGTCTCCTAAAGTAATGGCCAGGTCAGTTGTATAATGGTATACGCTATCTGCTTTATTAACAGGATTAATTCCAGTAGAGTCTATGCCGGTATACTGAAAAAGGTAGCCATTAGAGGTGCCTACAAATATTTTTCTTTGAGTTTTCGCATCCGTAATACTATCCAACGGTTTTCCGTTGCTGTCTAAATCTGCAATTACAATCGACATATTTCCAAATCCTAATTCATTGAAGTGAGAAATTTCTGCCCAATCTAAAATTGCTTTGCTCGGGTCATAATGAGGTTTAGTTTTGGTGCCAATGTTTTTCACGAGTTTTATATAGGACATTTGAGAGCCAATAAGTAAATCTAATTTCCCATCATTGTCCACATCAAAAAGGAAAGGGCGAATGCTTTTTCCAAAGGATAAAGAATCAAAAGAAGTAGATTTATGAACTAGTTTCATTGAATCGCCTGGAGAAGCTGCCATGTTTTCATAATAAAGAATTTTACCTCTATCCGTTCCAATAAATAAGTCTAAATCGCCATCGCCATCTACATCACCCGAAGTAGGATACAATCCAGTGTCTTGACTTTGGGGAAGAAGTAAATAATCTCGAGTAATAAATTCGTATTTAGGATTGGTTTTTGTTCCAATATTTTTATAATAGCTCAATCTACTTTCATGAACCATTGATTGTGTCCAAACACCAAAACTACCAACTAAAATATCGTTCAAGGAATCTCCATTAATATCGATTAGCAGAGGAAAGGCGTTGCTTCCAACCTCAATCATCTCACCAACTAAAAAGTCCTTTTTTTCTAGCTCAAAATTTGGGCATTGGGTAGTTCCTTTGTTTCCATACATATGAATGTTGTCGTAATTGCTGAATTGCGAAACTGCATTAGGAGCTACAATTAAATTTTTAGTACTGTCATTATTTGCGTCAATATAAAATGCCCCAGGAAAATAGCTAACATCAGCAGGCACATCATAAGAAGGAAAAGAAGTATCCTGTTTAGTGATTTTTGCCGATCCTGTAAAACCAGTATTGTATCCCATTACCAATTTATTAAAAGATATATCTCCTATTAAAACATCAATTTGTCCATTGCAATCAAAATCGCGCATAAGTAGAGTCGAGCCCTCATGCCTGCCGCCACTTCTGCCTCTTTGATTCAGTTTTGGAGCCATTCCTTTACAAACCCCAAATTCTAAATGAAAATCGAAATAGTTTTCTGCAAATCCACCCCAACACAAGTCAGTCAGGTCAAAAAGTAAACTATCGTTATGCCCATACTTATTTTTACTCGAATTTTTATACAAAAACAATGAATTGGAAGAACTACCGTAGGCTATAATGTCCATGTCACCATCATGATCCACATCTACTAATCCGGGTATGTCACTCGATAAATTGAAAACATTGGTATAAATAAACCCGGGGTTTAAATTGAATTTAGTAGTAATATAATCCACTCGTTTAGCGCTATCGTAAGGACTTTTAAATAATATTGGTTCAAATGAAATGTCTTTTGGAAGTGTGCCAGTTGAAGTATTCTTTAATACTCTAATATCACCTAAATCTGAAGTAGAGAACAAATCTTCTTTACCATCTTTATTAAAATCTACCATTAGTGCCCAATTGGTCATTTTCGGAAACCTACTTTCGTATTCTGGTACATGTTTATAAGCTCTTATTCCTTTTTTGCCGGTATTCATAAAAACTCTTGGTGAAGCATGGTCTTTGTCAAAAACAAAAAGATCCATCCATCCATCGTTATTAATATCCCATTCGGTAAATTGAGCGTTGTTGAGTCCGCCTGCCCATGGATTTGTCATGGTATCTCCTCTTTCTATAACAACAATTGAATCGTATCGTCCATAATCGGAAACAGAAACTTGCGCAGATAATTGAAGAAAGGGTAGTAATGCTAGGATTAACAAAGAAATTCTAAGGTCTAAAATTCTAGTACTTTTTGTTAAACACATAATTATTGAGTTTTTAGTAAAGACGCTTAATAATATTAATAGTTGCCTGAATATTTTCAACTCTTCAAAGTAACAAAGGGTTTTGTGCAATGTTATATTTATTGATGAATTAATAACGAGTATTTGCAAATTTAGATTTTCAATACAGAAAAGTGTGTGACAAAATTCATGTATTGTGTACCAATTTTTTATTCTTTCTGTATACTTTTTCTACGATGGATTCTTAAATTAAAATCGTTTTTCTAGAATAGTCACGACTAGACAGTATTAAAACTCTCACCTCCTATTATCCACAAACAAAACAGGCTTTCTACTCATTTCCGGAAACTGCATTTGATGAATTTTATCAATAGGTAAAAACGCAATTTTAGGCGTTACTCGCAACTTAGCGCGAAGAGCTGTTTTTAATTCGTGCTCAAACATATCAGAATGGGCTTTACTTCCAATATGAATCAATAATTCATCCGTTCCAATATCGTTGGTATACGCTTCAACCACAAAGTTTTCTACTCCTTTTATACGATTAAGTATATCATATATTGCTGGAGGATAAACCGTTGTACCCTTTAGTTTTATCATTTGTTTTTTACGTCCTAATACAGGACCAACGCGCAAGGAGGTTTTTCCACATTCACATTTTTCTAAATAATGATGCACCAAATCTCCAGTTTTAAAGCGAAGCAATGGCATACCTTCTACCCCAATAGTGGTAAAAACCAATTCGCCTTCTTTTCCTTGTTCTACTGCATTACCATTTTCGTCTAAAAATTCGGGAATAATCAAATCGGGATGATGATGACCACCAACACCATGTTCGCATTCAGTAAAGGCAGTACTCATTTCTGTACTGGCATAAGTGGAATAAAGTTCTAGGTTCCATTTCTCCTTTATTCTATTACCCAATGTGTTCAAAGAAAAATCTTGTTTTCGGAGCGATTCACCAATGCAAATTGCCTTTTTAATGGAAGAATTTTGATAATCAATCCCATTTTTTTCAGCAAATTCAATCAATTTTAAGATAAAAGAAGGGACGGCAACTATTACAGTGGGTTCTATTCTTTTAATGGTGTCCCAATGTAATTCAGGAACCCCAGAACCGACACGAACTATTCCAGCGCCCATTTTTTTTGCACCTAAAAAATAAGCAAGACCAGCCATAAATCGTTTGTCGATAGTGGTCATCAACTGAATAACGTCATTATCATCACAACCCGCCAAAGCATACGATAAAGCTTCATTGAATGCCAATCTATCCAAGTCCTTATTGGTTAAACAAAAAGTAACAGGATCACCTAAAGTTCCTGAAGTAGTAACGTAATCCACTACTTTTTTTCTTGGAACACACAAAAAATCGAAATTATTCAAATCGTCTTTGGTGGTTCTGGGTATTTTTTGAAGGTCGGCTAGGGTTTTTATATCTTTTGGTTTTATTCCCCATTCTATAAATTTCTTCTGGTAATACGGAGAGTTTTTAGCAAGATACGCTATTGTTTCCCTCAGTTTTTGTTCCTGAAAAATTTTAATGTCGTCCCAACTTTGGTATTCTATTTCAGGATAAAACTCGTCTTTTTTTATTTGATTTTCTTCCGACATTTTTTCAATCTTTCGTTCATGTCCTCAATTTCGTAAACAGTGGTAACCTCTTTAGAAAGAGCTAGATTATATTGTTCGATAGCTTTTTTGTATTCTTCTTTTAATTGATAATAATTTGCCAATTTAAAATTGTTGAGGTAATAATTTGGGTTACTGCCCAAAAATACTTTTATTGTTTCAGCGCTCAAAGTGTCTTTTTTGTTTTCATTACTTTTAGAATCTACCACTTTTTCCAGTTTTCTAAAATTAAGATAATCCTTAAATTCTTGGCTATAAATAAATGGGTCTTCTGGAATGGTTTTATCTATTTCATCTATGCTTTGGTCTCTGTCTAAACTGGAAAACTGAGCAAATACTTTATTTAAATCGTAGCAAACAAAAGCACCCATTTGATACGGGTTTGCAGAAACCCAAACCAAACGACTTTCTGGTTTAAAAATAATGCCGTGATGCGCCATCATTTGGTTTATGGCTTTTTCGTTTCCATACCCAATCCTATTTCCCTGAAGGCCTTCTTTGTTTCTAAGAATTTTGGCAACCTCTAAATAATCCACTTGTAACGTCGAATCCAGTAATTCGCTCATTCTTTGGTGCCGATAGTTACTGTGCCATTTTTCTATGTGCTCTGCATTTTTTTTATCCTTTTTAAAGGTTTCACTCTGAAAATGATTGGAACAGACTAACTGATTTTCTTCAGAAACATAAATCCCTTGTTTTTTAGGGCTCTTTTCAATTATAACTGCTTTACCATCTTTTGCCGAACCAACCAAAATAGACTCCGACACAAAAACTTTTCTTGACTTAGCAATTTCAATTGCTTCTTCAATGGTACTGGCATATTGTAAAATTTCACGAGTTAAAATAGAAACAGGAGTCCCAGTTTTTAAGGGTACTGTCGATTTACCTGCGTTAATGGTAACTGTCAAACCATTCAAATTCATGCCCGATACAGCTCCCAAAAAGCCAGGCCAAGAGACTAACATAAACGGGATTCCTTTTTCTGGTTTCATAAAAACAACCATTTTTTCTGCTGAAAACCCTTCTCCGGCGGAAAAGTCAAAATTTCTTCCTAGAATTAGTTTTCCATCTTTTGAGCTTGCACCCCAAGCGGCGAATGAAGTACAGCCCACCAACATTAAATCTTGCAGGGCATGTCCAATATCGTGAGCTCCATGTAAGTTTAATGCTCTAAAATATCGTGGACCAACCCAGTTAAATTTCTCATTCATGAAATAGGATTCACCCAATATTTCTTGTTGATATTCGTCCGGAAAATGATTAGGTAGTTTACGGTTGTACCAAGCAAGTACTTTTAAAAGACGTTTTAATTTTTTTGGATCAGAAACAATACTTTGAACTTGTTTGTAAAAAACAGCCTCTTGATTTTTCATTAAATTTTGAGCAAGAAGGCCGTATGTAACTCCGCGATCAAATGCTTTCCCTTCCAAATACATTTCCCAAAGTCCGTATCTGTTTTTGCGTAACCAGGAATTATCAATAAAACGAAAGGAGGAGTCCCCAACTTCCGACCGTGCTGTTTTAACGTCTAAATTTACGCGACTAGTGTCACCAATTGGTGAAGGCTTTTTGTGTTTTTCATAATAATTGTCACACGAAAAAAGGCATAATAAAATGACAAATACCCAGAGGATATTTGCCATTGATAAAACGATTTTAATTTTAGATTTCACTTACTCTTATGCTCCTGTACTCGCTTCTTTTTGAGTAAACCGAATATACTTAGCGAGCGAAGATACAGCGCGTTTGTGGTTTTTTACAAATTGATTGTCCTTGTCCCATACGTAACCGGCAAGTACAGAGCAAATTTGTTTTTTTAATTCTTTATTTTCATCATCAACAAAAAATATGTCTTGCAATTCTCCGGAATACCAGGTTTTAACATAAGTCTTAAAAGTCTCAACTCCTTCCATTATGTATTCGGTATACTCACTTTGCCAATCAACGGTCTCCCCTTTTAATTGACGTGCTGCAAGTTTAGCGGCTTTTAAACCCGATTCAGTTGCAAATGTTACCCCAGAGGAAAATACAGGATCTAAAAACTCAGTGCTATTTCCAGTAAGGGCGTATCCCTCTCCCCAAAGTTGTTTAACTCCAACTGAAAAGGCGGTAATTTTCTTAGGTTCAAAAAGTTTTGGCGCACCTATAAATCTGTCGTAATAATAAGGGCTATTTTTTAAAAGTTCATCAAATAGTTCTTCATTGCTTCCGGCTTTTTCAAAATATTCGGGTGAAGCCACAAAACCCAATGATGTTTTTCCGTTGGAAAAGGGGATTACCCAAAACCAAACTTGAGTTTCTAGCACATCAAATGAAATCATCCATCCTTCTTTTCCTTCCGGACGATTAACGTCATCTACATGTACAAAAAGAGATGAACGAGGCTCTAAATCTGATGGGGCTTCCAAGTCCAATAAACGTGGCAGTACTCTTCCATAACCAGAGGAGTCAATTACAAATTTCGCTTCAATTTCTGAAACATTTCCGTTCTTGTCCTCAACAGTTACAACAGAGTCAGTACCCTCAAATTCAACATTGGTAACTGCAGTTTCAAAACAGACATCAACTCCTTTTCTCTGAATTTCTTTTACCAACACATTGTCCATATCGGCTCGTGGTAATTGCCAGGTCCACGTACTTCCCTTGGTAAACTGCTTGGAAAAGTCGAATTCACAAGTTTGTCCATTGCGTAGAAAGCGGGCACCAAATTTCTTTTGAAAACCTTGTTTATCCAAAACATCAAAAAGGCCAACTTCTCGTAAGTGATCCATGCATCTTGGAATTAAACTTTCACCAATAACAAATCGTGGAAACAGTTGTTTTTCAATCACTTTCACTTTGAGTCCTTGATTGTTGAGGTAGGCTGATGACACTGCACCTGACGGCCCCGCTCCAATTACTAATACATCGACTTTTTCCTTTACCATTTCGTAAATTGATTTAAGTACTTTTTATCTTGCTTATGAAAGTATACTTTTGCGACAAAATTAAAGATAATGAAGTGTTCAAAAATGATTTTAAACAGCTTTAATTAGACTTTATAAAATACGTGAAACAAATATGGTAAACGTTGGAGGCAGACCGTTAACATTACATGAATTTCAAAAAGTATTGTATAACGGTGAAAATGTTGGATTATCTGAGGAAGGAACCAAAAAAGTAAATGAGAGTTTTGAGTTTTTAGAAGCATTTTCTAAGGATAAAATTATTTATGGAATTAATACAGGCTTTGGGCCAATGGCTCAATACCGAATTGAAGATGTTGATCGTAAAGAGTTACAATATAATTTAATAAGGAGCCACGCATCCGGCGCCGGAACTCCCTTAGAGCCACTTTATGTAAGAGCCACAATGTTGGCTCGTCTTAACACACTGGCCCAAGGTTATTCTGGCATTCATATTTCTACTTTAGAAGTAATCTGTGAATTAATAAACAAGAAAGTAACCCCACTTATTTTTGAACATGGTGGTGTAGGTGCTTCGGGCGATTTGGTGCAATTGGCGCACTTAGCGCTAGTTATCATTGGTGAAGGAGAGTGTTTTTACGAAGGTAAAAAAAGAGACACCAAAGAGGTTTTTGAAGAGTTAAATATTAAACCACTAGTCATTAAAAATAGAGAAGGTTTAGCTTTAATGAATGGCACCAGTTGCATGACTGGTATTGGACTTATAAACGTGACCTTGGCTCGTAAAATTGTTCGTTGGGGCGTGGAAGCTTCCTGTTTGATTAATGAGTTAGTTGGCACATATAATGACCATTATTCGAAAGAACTAAACCGAGCTAAATACCATAAAGGCCAAAGACAGGTAGCAGATTTAATGGCTTCTTATTTGGCAAGTAGTAAAATGGTGAAAAGCCGAAAAGATCATTTATATCAAGGTGATCACACCGAGGATATTTTTGAAGAAAAAGTTCAGGAATACTATTCTTTGCGTTGCGTTCCCCAAATATTAGGTCCAGTTTTAGACACGGTTTCATTTTCTAAAAAAGTTTTAACCGAAGAAGTAAATTCAGGCAATGACAATCCCATTATTGATGTAGAAACGCAAAATGTTTATCATGGTGGAAATTTTCATGGTGATTATGTTGCATTAGAAATGGACAAATTAAAAATAGCCGTTACAAAAGCATCTATGTTGGCAGAGCGTCAGCTCAATTTTTTAATGAATCACAACCTTAATAATATTCTTACACCTTTTGTAAATAGAGGAAAATTAGGTTTTAATTTTGGAATGCAAGGAGTACAATTTACTGCTGTGAGTACCACTGCCGAAAACCAAATGTTGAGTAACCCAATGTATGTTCATAGTATCCCTAACAATAATGATAATCAGGATATTGTAAGCATGGGAACGAATGCGGCACTCATCACAAAAAAGGTTATTGACAATTCCTTTGAAGTTCTTTCAATTTTATTCATGTCATTAACAATGGCTGTAGATATCCTAGAATGTAAAGACAAACTTTCCGAGACGTCACAAAAAGTTTATGAAGAAATTCGAGAAGTTTTCCCAACCTTTGTGGATGATCATCCTAAGTACAATGAAGTAAGAAAGGTGAAGGAATATTTAATGAAAAAAGATATTTAGAATGAAATACGCATTGGTTACAGGAGGTTCTCGTGGATTGGGTCGTGCAGTTTGTGTTAAATTGGCCCAAATGGGCTTTCCAGTTATTATTAATTATCAATCGAACCAAACTGCCGCCGAGGAAACCTTGACTTTAATTACAGAAGCAGGAGGAAGCGCCGAGTTACTAAAGTTTGATGTCTCCAAGAAACCCA
>Ga0307998_1000994_pt1 | contig 15507 bp, 12 predicted proteins | sample Davwhametageno37_FD_203147 | JGI IMG/M metagenome (GOLD analysis project Ga0307998, IMG submission 203147) | Marine microbial communities from Davis Island wharf, Antarctic Ocean - #37 | ecosystem: Environmental > Aquatic > Marine > Unclassified | place: Antarctic Ocean: Davis Island wharf... | reverse complement strand
TTGCTCTTTTAAAAATAAACGTTTAATATTTAACAGTGAAATATTACCTCATTTCAGGTGAAGCTTCAGGAGATTTACATGGAGCACATCTTATTAAGGCTTTAAAAAAATTGGATGCTCAATCTGAATTTAGAGCATGGGGGGGTGATTTAATGAGTGAGGCGGGAGCCAATATAGTAAAACATTATAAAGAATTGGCTTTTATGGGTTTTTGGGAAGTCATTTCTAACTTACCCACTATTTTAATTAACCTAAAGAAATGTAAAAAAGACATAATTCGGTTTCAGCCTGATGTAATTATTTATATTGATTATCCTGGTTTTAACCTTCGTATTGCAAAATGGAGTAAATCTAATGGTTTCTTAAACCATTACTACATAAGTCCTCAAGTCTGGGCATGGAAAGAAAATCGAATTAAAATCATGAAGCAATCTCTAGATGCCTTATATGTAATTTTACCTTTTGAAAAAAAATACTTTGAAGAAAAACATCAATTTGATGTTGATTATGTCGGTAATCCATTGATTAATTATGTTTCAAAACACACTAAAAACGAAACCTTTTTACAAAAAAATCAATTAGAAGGAAAACCAATAATTGCTTTGCTACCCGGAAGTAGGATACAAGAAATTAGTAAAATATTACCTCTTTTTATTTCGGTTTCAAAGCGCTTTAAAGAGTATCAGTTTGTGATTGCAGGTGCACCTGGGATTGATTCAATTCAATATAAGCCATATTTAATAAATTCCTCATTAAAAATAGTAAAAGGTTTTACCTACGATTTATTACAGCATAGCAGTCTAGCTATAGTGACAAGTGGAACAGCAACTTTAGAGACCGCCTTATTCAACGTTCCACAATTGGTGTGTTATAAAACAAGTAAAATTAATTATTGGATTGGGAAAAAAATAATTAAACTATCCTACATTTCTTTAGTAAACCTAATTTTAAATCGTTTTGTAATAACAGAGCTTATTCAACAAAATTGTACGGTAAGTAATATATCTAAGGAATTAAATCTATTGCTAGATTTTAAAAGACAAGAAGAAATGCGGAAAGCATATTTAGAAATAAAGAGCTTTTTAGGTAATGAGGATGCTAGCATAAAAACAGCTTCTATGATTTATAAACGGATTAGAAAAAACTGATTTTTAAATAATCGTTTTAGGTATATTAGAAAAATTATTTAATCTTTTGTAAGATAATAAAATCTATCCTTTAAAGCGAGGTCTAAAACTATCTCTATATTTTTCAAAATCTCCAGGTTTAGAAAAAACTTGATAGTCTCCCTGTTTTATCATTTTAAGAAATAGCTCCAATTGTTGAGGTTTTTGAAAACCAACTACAGGCATAATTGGGTCTCCATTTTCACTAAAAAAAACCATTGTTGGATAACCTTTTACTCCTAAAAATTGCGTGAACTGATGGGTAGTATTTCTTCCCTTCCTAGAGGAATCAAAACTAGGATTAGTAAAGGTCTGGTCAAAGAAATTAATTGCTTCTTGTCCTTCAGCATTAAATTTAACCGCATAAAAATGCTCACTTATATATCTAGATACATCTGGGTTTTGAAATGTTTTTTTATCTAAAAGCTTACAAGGTCCACACCAATTAGTATAAACATCCATAAATATTTTTTTAGGTTCTGCTTTCTGAGCCCTCAAAGCATCATCAAATGACATCCACACAATTTTCTGGGCATGTACTAGGTTTGATATAGATAAAATCAAAATAAATGAGAAATTTTTCATGAGTAAAAAATAGATTACTATTTGTTTATTATTAAACTATTTTGTTAAAAGGTCTTCGGCGCCATGAGTCAATCGTTTTAGTGGCTTCAAAAGTAAAATAACCAAAATTCCTATTAGCGTACAAAATATGAATATTCCCGTGAATATTTGTTTTTCCCCAGCTGTTTCAGCAAAGCCACCTATGCTTGCGGCTAATTTGTTACCTAAACCAGTTGCAGCCCAATAAAGTCCCATGATAGAGGCTGCATATTTTACTGGAGCAAGTTTTGTAATAAAAGAAAGCGAAACTGGAGAAGCACACAACTCACCTACAGTATGAAAAAGATAAGCTAATACAAGCCAATACATTGCTGACTTTCCAGCTAACTCATAATCCATAGCAGCAAAACGCATAAATAAAAACCCCCAACCCATTATTAAAATTCCTATTGCAATTTTATATAAGGAAGAGGCCTCTTTTCCTTTTAATTTCCAGCGCATCCAAAATCCCCCTACCAAAACAGCCAAAGTAATTATAAAAAATGAATTTAAAGACTGGAACCAAGAAGCTGGTATTTCAATTCCTAAAAGCATTCGATCTGTTTTTTGTTTTGCATATAGATTCATCAGACCCCCTGCTTGTTCGAAAGCACCCCAGAAAACAATAATAAGTAAAAATGAAATAAGTAACACTTTAACTCTATCTTTTTCAATGGGTGTTAATTTTCTTTTTCTTAGTTCATTGTCTGGATGTGAATCTTTTCCAATAAAATCTCCAATACCAACTAGATATTTTTGTCCATAAGAGTAAGTCAACTGACCAATAAACATTCCTATTGCCGCTAATCCAAAACCGTAATGCCAATTATAAGTTTCGCCAACCCAACCGCATAGAATTGGAGCAGCAAAACCTCCTATATTAATTCCCATATAAAAAATATAAAAACCCAAATCTCTTCTTTCATCTCCTTTTGGATATAGCCCTCCTACCATACTTGAAATATTGGGTTTTAAACCACCTACACCGAGAATGACGAAAAAGCAGCCTAAATAAAAACTAAATTCAGTATCAAAAGCTAAAATGGTGTGGCCTATACAAAGCAAAAACCCTCCTAACATGACTGTTTTTTTTTGCCCTAAAAAATTGTCAGCAATCCATCCCCCTGGAACTGATGCTAAATAGACTAACATAGTGTACCATCCATAAAGAGCGATGGCTTCCGAATTGGTCCATCCAAAACCAGGATTGTCAGTATTTGTTTTAGCTACTAAAAAAAGAGTAAATAATGCTCGCATCCCATAGTATGAAAATCGTTCCCACATTTCAGTAAAAAAAAGAACATATAGTCCTAAGGGGTGACCAAATAGAGTTTTAGACTCATTTTGGACAAATGATTTTTCAGCTATCATAAATATTGTGTTTCTATAAATTTTGAATTATAAAGTTAGTCATTTTAGTGTATAAGTGCTTTTGAGTATTTCCTCCATAAATTCCATGATTTTTGTCAGGATAAATCATCCATTCAAATTGTTTATCTTCTTGAATAAGTGATTCTACCATCCTCATGGTATTTTGTAAGTGAACATTATCGTCACCAGAACCATGAATTATTAAGAAGTCACCTTTAAGCTGACTTGCATAATTTAATGGTGAATTTAAATCGTACCCTTCAGGATTTTCCTGAGGTGTTCGCATAAAACGTTCTGTATATATAGTGTCATAAAAGCGCCAATTAGTTACTGGTGCAACTGCAATAGCAAATGAAAAAATGTCATTACCTGTTAGCAGACAATGTATTGCCATATGTCCTCCAAAACTCCATCCCCAAATTCCAATTCGAGAAACATCTACGTATGGTAATTTACCAAGCTTTTTTGCAACAGCAATTTGATCCAAACTTTCGTATTTAACTAAATTAAGGTAAGTTGATTTTTTAAAATCAGCTCCTTTAAATCCAGTTCCTCGTCCGTCAACACAAGCAATAATATATCCTTTATTTGCAATGTATTTATGCCACAAATCCCTATTATCACCCCAACTATTTGCAACTTCTTGGGATCCAGGTCCAGAATATTGAAATAAAAGCAATGGGTATTTTTTGTTTGGATCAAAATCCTTAGGTTTAATTATCCACATATTTAAAGATTTTCCATTTATATCTATAGTAGAAAAAATCTTTTGTGAATATTCGAAAGCTCTCAATTTTTCTAAAAGTCCATTGTTATTAAGTAGTTGACGTATAGGTTTGTTTTTTTGTGTTTCGTATAATGAATAAATGGGTGGTGTGGATTCATCAGAATAGGAATGAATATAGTATTTGCCATCTTTACTGAATTTTGCTGAGTTTGTCCCTTTAGTCGGCTGTAAGGTTCTTTTTCCTTTTCCGTTAAGTTTGATTGCATAAATCCCTCTTTCTATACTACTACCTTCTACAGATTGAAAGTATATTTCATTATTTTTTCGGTTATATTCAAAAACAGAAGTAACCTCCCACTCTCCTTGAGTTACTTGTTTTAAAAGATTTCCATTTTTGTTGTAGTGATAAATATGGTTAAAGCCACTTCGTTCGCTTGTCCACAGAAAACTGTTATCTTCTAAAAACTTAAGATTATCATGAATATTTACATATGCCTTGTCTTGTTCTTCAAGAAGGAGTTGAATTGACTTTTTATTAGTGTCCCAACGCCATATTTTTAAATTATTTTGATGTCTATTTAGGGTTTGGATAATAATACTGTGACTACCTCCAGAATATTTTATTCTAGGAATATAATACGGGTCGCCTTCTTTAAAGGTTATTTTGTCTTTTTGTAAAGTTTCCAAATCATAAACATATAAATCTATTTTGGAATTCTCTTGACCAGCTTTTGGATATCGAAACATATAGGGGAATTGATACAAATTATTTCCATATATATCCATGGAAAAAACAGGGACCTTAGTTTCATCAAATTGCATATAAACTAATTTTTTAGAATCAGGGCTCCAATCAAATGCACGAACAAAACCAAATTCTTCTTCATAAACCCAATCTGTAATTCCATTAAGAGTTTGGTAATCACCGTCATAAGTGATCTGATAAACTAGCTTACTATTGAGCTCTTTAATGAATAAGTTACGACGGAAAACATATGCAATTTTTAAGGCATCAGGTGAAAATAAGGGCTCTTGAATTTTATCTTCTGTTACTTTTTGAAGTGTTTTAGTTGCTCTTTCATAAACCCAATAAACAGCTTGTTTAGATCTTCTATAAATTGGATCAACTAAAGTTTCTATTAATAGTTTTGATTCATCTTTTGAAAATGAATATGCTGAAATTTTATTGATTTCTTGATAATTTTCTGTATTTATCAAAATAGTACCTTTGTTTAACATAGCATATTCATAACTAACTACTTTAGTACTATTCCCCTCAAGAACAGTATAATGAGTTCCATTATTAAGAGAACGTATAGACTCAAGTCGATCTGGAGAATATTGATTTTTCCAAAGTTTATCAAGTGATAGTTTAGATTGCTGCGCAAAAGCAACACTTATGCAAAAAACGAACGAAATAGTTTTTCTCATGGTAAAATGATTTGAAAAGCAATTTAGGAAAAACTAATTAATCAGCTTTTGGAAGGGGTTCAAAATCTGTATCTTTATGAAAATTATTAAAATGAATAAAAAGATCGAGGGGTTTTCCAAATTATCCAAAAAGGAAAAAATTGCCTGGATCGCTAACACACATTTTGACTTTGCTGAAGAGGCGATTGCAAAACTTGAATCTTATTGGAATTCTGATATTAAGTTACAAAAAAAACATGACGAATTTATTGAAAATACTTTATCTAATTTTTATTTACCTTTAGGTGTTGCTCCTAATTTCATCATTAATAAAGTCGAATACACTTTACCTATAGTTATTGAGGAAAGCTCTGTAGTAGCTGCCGCTAGTAATGCTGCAAAATTTTGGAGTAAAAGGGGTGGGTTTAAGGCTACGGTAATAGATACGGTTAAGTCGGGTCATGTCCATTTTATTTTTGAAGGAAGCTTTATAGAATTAGAACTTTTTTTTGTCAAAAAAAAATCTGAATTACTCAAAGCTACAAAAGCTTTAACTCATAACATGAAGGCACGAGGTGGAGGTATTATAGATATTAAACTCATAGATAAATCCGGCTCTCTAAAAGATTACTATCAACTTCAAGCTAACTTTAAAACAGCTGATGCAATGGGAGCTAATTTTATAAATTCTTGCTTGGAATGTTTGGCAGAAAAATTTAAAAATCTTGTTCACATAGAACCTTCTTTTCATGGAAAAGAACTTGATATTGTTATGAGTATTCTTTCTAACTATGTCCCAGAATGTCTGGTCAAAGCCGAAGTATCTTGTAAAATTCAAGATCTAGGACCTCAAGAAGGAATGTCAGCTACTGTTTTTGCGAAAAAAATCATTCAAGCTATAAATATTGCTAATTGTGAACCTTATCGTGCTGTAACTCACAATAAAGGAATTATGAATGGAGTCGATGGATTGATTTTAGCGACTGGAAATGATTTTAGAGCTATAGAAGCAGGTGTACATGCATATGCAGCAAGATCAGGTCAGTATCGATCTCTTAGCAATGCTAAAATTGAAAAAAATATGTTTATAATGGACGTTACTCTTCCCCTTTCCCTTGGTACGGTTGGAGGATTAACTAAACTTCATCCTCTAGTATCATGGAGTATGAAACTTCTTGGAAATCCTGACGCTAAAACATTAATGAAAATTGTAGCTGTAGCAGGACTTGCTCAAAATTTTGCTGCCTTAAGGTCATTGGTTACATCTGGTATTCAAAAGGGACATATGAAAATGCATTTACTAAATATTTTAAATCAATTTAATGCTAACGACTTTCAAAAAAAATCTGCTTTAATTTATTTTAAGACAAATACGGTTAGTGTAAATGCTGTTGATGATTTTCTTCAAAAAAAATATTAATGTTAAAATCTTTTTATAGTCATGGTAAACTTTTACTTACAGGAGAATATGCTGTGCTTGGAGGAGCAAAGTCTTTGGCAATACCCTGCAAAAAAGGACAAAAATTAATTGTTAACGAAGATGATTCTGAACACCTAATTTGGAAAAGTTTTGACCAAAATGGCTTATTGTGGTTTGAAATTAAATTTAAGCTTCCCTCTCTAGAGATTGAGGAAACAACAGACTCTAAAATTGGGTTACGACTAAAAAAAATCTTAGTTTTTGCTAAAAAAAGAAATTCCTCTTTTTTAAACAGAGGAGCACAAGTAGAGATGTATTTAGAATTTGACAGAAAATGGGGTCTTGGTAGTTCCTCAACTCTCATTTCCAATATCGCAAATTGGGCAAATATAAATTCATATGAATTATTAGAAAATAGTTTTGGTGGAAGTGGATATGATTTGGCCTGCGCACAAGCGAGTGGACCCATTTGTTTCACTCGAAATATGTACAAGCCAGAAATAGAAAATGTTTCTTTTAACCCACCTTTTTCGAAACAATTGTTTTTTGTCTTTCTTAATAAAAAGCAGAGTAGCCAAAAAGCTATTCAAACTTTCAAAATTGATACTCTAACAAAAGATTTTATAAATAAAATCAATAAAATAACTGAGGATATCATAAAATGTAAAAGTCAAGAAAAATTTAATTTCCTGTTATTAAAACACGAATCTCTATTGGCTTTATTACTAAATAAAACTACAGTACAAAAACTTTATTTTAAAGAGTTTAAAGGGGTCGTTAAAAGCTTAGGAGCATGGGGTGGAGATTTTGTTTTGGCTTCAGGTAATGATACTTCAGTTGAATATTTCAAGGACAAAGGCTTTCGGACTATAATCCCGTTTGAAAAAATGATTCACAAGAAACATTAATCAATCTTTATTTCTAAAAAAAATCAGTGCAAAATGGTGATTCTTTATAATTTAAATTAAGGTGTTTAATAATACAAAGATCTATTATCCTCAATTGAAGCAGCAGACTCCAAAGCTTTGAATATGTTTTCAGATAATCTTTCACTTTGTCTTTGTGTTATATTTTTAGCATAATTAACATAGCTATCTCTATCTAATTCTTCAACTATATTTTTTTTTAGTAAAAGAACTTTATATACCCCATTATTTCCTTTTATTAATCGAGAAGTATCTCCTTCCTTCATTGCAAATGCAACACCGACAATATAAGGTTCATTCCCGGCACCTACAATTGATGGGTTTTTTTGATTAATTACTGATGCTGTTTCTATATTTATATCTTCTAGTTCAGCTAAATTTCCTAATGAAACTTTATTCTTAAATCGCTCTTTAATTAGTTTTGCTTTTTTCTCTTTCTTTAAAATTTCTCTTACTTGAGATCCGACATCATCTATATTTGCTAGTCCTTCTTTTACTTTAGAAGTAAGTTGAACAACTGAATAACCTCCATCGCTAATAGAAAACCTTTTAACATCACCTACTTTGGAATCTTCTTCAAAAATCCAACGAACTATAGCTCGTTGTTTTGGTAATCCAGGTAAGTTTTCTTCCAATACTGTAATTTGTTTAACGGGTATTAAGCCATAATTACTTTTTTTTGCAAGCCCAATGAAATCTCCAGTTTCATTACCATCCATTTCAAATTGGGTGGCATTTCTAAATATTTCATTTGAAGTTTTATCTGAAGGAACTGCTGCTGCAACTACATCTGCAATAAGTGCTAAGTCATCTTTATCTGTTATTTTGACAACATGAAATCCAAACTCGGTTTCAATTAATCCAAGGCGTCCAATACGGTTTTTATTCACAAAATCATACAATTGTTGAGCCATTTCTCCTTCACGGAAAAAGCCTAGATCTCCTCCACGTTTTTTTGTAGGACCATCTGAAAATTGGCGTGCTAAGTCTTCGAATTTTCCAGAACTTCGTTTGACAATTTTTAAGATTCGATTAGCTTCAAGTCTTGCTTCTTTTTTGGAACGTATAATAGAAGGATTTGCTCGAGTAGCATCTTTATAAGTTAATAGGATATGGCTAGCTCTGAGAGATGCATTTTCTTTTAGATCAATCAGTCTTGATATTTTGAATTCTTCTCCGTCTTTATAAGGTCCAAATACTTCCCCTGGTGTCAATTTAAATAGAATATCTGCGTATTCATTATTTAATTCTCCTCTAGCTTTATAAACGGAATCAAAAGAAACTTCAGAATATTGGTCTACAAAATCCAGAATTTTATCTGTCTTTTTAAATCCTTCTATGGTATCTGTTAATTTAGAAACATCATTATATGATATTCGTTCTTCCTTTAATCCATCAAGACGCAAGCGAATTTTTGATAGATCCTCTTCTGTGGGGTTTTCTCTAAAAACAACATATTGAATATTACGAGAAGCATCTCTTTTGAATTTCTTTTTATTTTCTTTTATATAATTTTTAACTTCTAAATCAGAAATTTTTATCAAGCTATCTGCAATAATATCAAAAGGAAGTTGAACGTACTGAATATTAATATTATCATTTTCTAAATGATACATGGTTTGAGTCTCAGCTTTAGTCATTCCTGAACTAGCTTTAATAAGATCCAGATAAATCCTTTGTTTAGCTAATCCAATTATACTTTTTTCTTGATCCTTCCAGTTTTCATATGCTATTGGATTTTCAGCTTTCATCTGGGCAAGATAATTTGTGAAAATTCCAAAGTCAAAGAAACCGGCTTCATTTTGAAAATTAGTATTACTAATAACATTCTCATCAGAAGCAATGATTTGTTCGAGTTGATCTTTTCCTGCATCAATTCCTAGAGATTCAAATTGTTGATCAAAAATAGTATTTTTCAATGCTTGATTCCAAACTAATTGAACCGATTGCAAGGCTGAGTAATTATAAGTTCTTTCTGTTTGTTCCACCATCTGACGAAAAAAATCCGTATCAATTTTTTCTTCATTTATTACTCCTATTGGATCTGTAGGTCCAGTATTTGAAGAATTCCCATCAAGTACTCCTGATATTACAAAAGCAAAAAGAGCCATTCCAATTACTAAAATCAAGAAGATGGATCGCTGTCTAATTTTTCCTAAAACGGCCATATTTTCTATTTAAGATAGTTTGTAAAATTAAGGTATTACTTTGAATTAAGAAAGCGCAGCGCCTTTAAAAATATGTGTTTAATTCTGATTATTTTTAATTAAAATGATTTGTTCAATTTTAGTCGCTGAAACTTTTTTTATTTTAAAAGTATAAGGAGGTATTTCAATTATTTCATCTTTACTAGGAATTTTTCCAGTAATATAAGCTATTAGACCCCCTAAAGTTTCATAGTATTCACTTTCGGGTAAAGATAAATTATATTTTTGGTTAAGATAATCTACTTCAAGCCGAGCAGAAAAATCAAATTTATTTTTATCAATTTTATTTTCGAAGTGTTCTATGGTATCGTGCTCATCCTCTATCTCTCCAAATAATTCTTCTACTATATCCTCAACTGTAACTATTCCTGAAGTTCCACCATATTCATCAATGACTACTGCAATACTTTTATGTTGACGCGTTAATGATTTTAGAACATCATTTACAAGCATTGTCTCAGTAACAAAAGCTACCGGCAGGAGTACTTTTTTTAAAGATTTTGGGTTTTTTATCATTTCGAAAGCGTGAATATATCCTAAAACATTATCAATAGTTTTTTTGTACACAGGGATTTTAGATAAACCTGTTGATATAAATAAGGCTCTTAAATCCTTTAGAGATGTTTCTTCTTCAATAGCTATTAATTCTGTTCTTGGAACCATAGCCTCTCTTGCTTTTACATCTGAAAAATCTAGTGCATTTTGAAAAATTTGTATTTCTGAGTCTAGATTTTCTTTATCTTTAAAAGACTCTAGCTGCTCTTCTATATAGTTTCCTAACTCCACTTTTGAGAAAGAAAGCTGGACTTTATCAGAGTCAGTTTTAAAAAATTGTTTTAAAATAATATCTGTGAAATTTATTATCAAATACGTTATTGGATAAAATATATAATAAAATACGGCTACCGGAAGCGCAAATATTCTGATAAATGTATTTGCGTAAAGTTGAAAAAAAACTTTGGGTAAAAATTCAGCTGTAAGTAAAATAATCCCAGTAGAAATGATAGATTGATAAAATACAGTAAGTAAGCTAGCTTCTCCGGTTAATAAGGTTTGGGGATGAAAAATTTGAAGTATTCTTTCTCCCATAAAAATTCCATAAACCACTAAAGCTATGTTATTTCCAAGAAGCATACTTGCAATGAATCGAGAAGGCTTTTTAGTTATATTTTTCAGCACTTTAGCTTCGTACCCACCTTGGAGCTTCTCAATTTCCAAATAAATTCGATTAGAAGAAACAAAAGCGATCTCCATACCTGAAAAAAATGCAGAAAGAATCAAACTGATAACAATAACAATATCAGAGATTATCATTTGAATTTATTAGATCTTTGATTGAATTTTTTTCTATAATATCTTTTAAATAAACCCATAAAGGCTGACAAACAAGCAAAACCGATAAAAAGATATGCCTTAGGAGGATTAGAATTCCACAAGGAAATTGTTTCAAAGCTAGAAAGTATAGCTACAACAAAATATAAAATTTCTGAAATACGAAAAGTTTTCATTTAAATTATAAAGTATCTAGGGGCTCTGAAACCAAAATAGTTCCGATTAAAGCTCCTGTTTGTAATTTAGTGAAATCTTTGTTGGTATCCAATCTAAGAGCCTCAAAATCGTAATCAATATTTTTAAAAGTAAAAGGCTCTTCTGTAAAAAGCCATTCCGTCTGTGCGTCCCAGAACAACTGATTTGTTTTTAATATGGACCCCTCGTGAGACTTCAACTTAACATTTCCCTTCAGGTCAATAAGCTTTGTATCGTTGTAAAGAATACCATAATCTGCAATAACTTCATTTTCATTTCCAAAAGCATCATAAAAAACAACTTTTAATCCTTCAGGAAATTCTGCATACCTAAAACTTAGGTTAGTATAATCTATATGTTTTGGAGCGGTTAAAATAGCTTGTATTTTAATAGAATCTGTATAAACCATTCGAATATTTGTTGCAGTACCAATTGGATCTTGACGATCTAAATTGAGTTCTTTGATTAATTGGGTATTATCCTCACAAGAAATAAAAAAGGAAATAGAAAAGACCAGAATCCATTTATTTAAAAAAATCAAAGAAACTTTCATTTAGAGTTTAGGTACTTTAACACTTGTGTTGATCCAACAATCAAATTTTATAATAGCTTCTTGATTACCTTCAGTGAAAATATCTGTTTTGCTAGGTGCTCTACCTATATAACTTGCTTCAGTCTGTTTTGCTATTTTTTTTAATGACGCATCTACTTGACCAGCTTTACTAGCTGTACTAGCAGCTAACCAGTATACTGCTCTTTTATTAAATTGAGAGTCTCCACATTGATTTGCACTACTTGCATACAATCCGGCTATTAGGAGATATGCTCTTCCTAAAGATGGTTGAAAACCTAATGCTTTTTTTGCATAATTTCTTGCAGAAGATCTTCGTCCTGCATTTTTAAATTTTGAAGCAATCTTCATTAAAATTTTAGCTTTTCTATAATTATCGGTTTCTAAAGCTATTGATTCTTCATAGTACTTTAATGCTTGATTATTTTCTCCACGCTTATCTTTCAATAATCCCAAATAGTAAGCTGAATCGGCAGATGGCTTTATAGAATGAAGCGCTTCTACTAGAGTTACAAAAAGAGGGTCATCCGAACATTCCTTGCTGTCCATTCTACTAGCAGCACGTTTTAACCAAACTGAATCTAATTTATTAGCTTCAAAATTTCTTTGATATAGAGGTATTAGATTTTGACAAGTTGCCTCTTTAACTATTATTTTATCAAAATTTGATAAATAAGTTCCAATTGCATTTGAATTTATGTTATAAGCTCTTTTATTTCTAGTTTCTTTACTTGTTAACGGAGTTCCCACTTCCTCTTTTGTGAGGATTATATCTAACTTTTTAGAAAGTTCAATACTTTCAAATTCAAATTTTTCAGAGATTTCTTCGTATTTATTAAAAAGAAGTTCAGTGGTTACTTCTTCATCTCCTGATTTGTATCGATCATAAAGTGTTTTAAAATAATTATACAAAAGCTTTGGGTTAGTAAAGCTAGCTGCGTCTTTAGTGTATGCTTCGTCAAACGTTTCGTATATTTCTTTAATGTCTGCCATTTTATAGTCCAAAAGTGCTTGAGCCTTTTTGCTAGTAATATCTCCTAAAACGCTTTTATTTTTTTTCTTTGGAAAATAATTTATCCATTCACCATAAAGCTGAATCAAATCTTTTTTAGAAGCTTCTATCTGTTCTGGAGTTCCATTTTTAATTAAGTTTTTTAAAATACGTTCTCCATAAGAGTAAATAGCGGCATTAATAGATGGGCAATTTTTTCTAACATTCGCCCATGGCTCATAAGCAGCTTTGAAGTTTTTTACTTTTGTATACTCTGCAAAAATAGACAAGTCTTGCATACACAAATCTGTACTTTGAGCCCAGATTGGGTTTGAGAAAATAAATCCTAAAAATAAAGATATCGTAAGATGAATTTTTTTCATTCTTTTAAATTTTAATTATACTTTCTTTTTACAAACCAAACATCGTTTAAAGATAATCCGATTCTTAAAGCTATCATTCTTTCTTTTAGTAATCCTGAATCAGTTTGTCCACGTTGACTAATTTCCAAACCAATATTTGCATTGGAAAGATTTCCCAATGGCAAGCCTAAGCCCATAGAAAGGCCAGTTTCTGTAAGAGGAATATCATTAAATACAATACTCATTTGTTCTGTTCTGAAACCAAATCGATATACTACTCGACTCCAAAAACTTGTCAATGAAGTATAATTTGGTATGTAATAACCTCCAACTATCCACTGTTTTGAATCTTTATAACTAATATTTTCACGAACATAAAATTCGTTACTAAAATCAGAAGACTTTGTTTTATTTGTTTGAACACCTAGAAACCATTTTTTATTTTTTCCAAAACCCACACCTAAACGATTAGTTTCTGAAACATCTAAAACAGTTTTTTCTAAACCTGATGGCTTTAAATTAATTTCAACAAAATCCGATACAGATTCCAAAGAAAGTGATTGTGTATAAAAAAGTCTATTGTTTTGTGAGTTTAATGGAGCTTCAGGCTGATGGCTAAACATTCCTTGAAAAGTGTATTTTTTTTTAATTGGGATATTTGCTTGCGCAGAAAACTGGTAGTTTAATCCTGAAAGACTTGATTGATTTGTTAAAAAAGTTCCGTTATCTATTCCTTCAACATATTGACCTGTTCTATAGAATAAGGTGCCAAAATTATAATTTATAGTAGCCCCTAAAGCGAAATATTTTGCGATTGGAAAGCCAATTGAAAGATAAGTCTGATTAATTCCACCTGTTGCTTCGAAACGATTTAAAATTTCTAAATTATTTGTTTCTGAAATTCCTTCAATACGATAGCCAACTGATGTGAAAGGGATAATACCAAATCCGAAACCAAAAATTCCTGCAGGAATACTAACGGAAAGGTAATCAAGTGATGCAGTATCAGTATTTTGGGAAGCAGTATCTGATGCTAAATTATTACTCTTGTAATGAACTCCAACAGAGAAAGTTGTCAATTTAAGGAAACCATAACTAGCAGGATTATTTAAATTTGCATGAATAGAGTCTGTGAAAACATCTAATCCTCCCATGTGCCTTGCAGCCTGGGTTCCATTAAAATTTCGTTCACCTAATCCACCAGAAGAATATGGAGAAGTAGAGCCATTTTGAGCGGTAAGAACACTGGAAAAAAAAACCAGAATTAAAAGCAATTTGTATTTTGTCATAAAAATGTATTCATTGCTAGAGTGTAATTTAAACCTTTTGCTAAAAAATTTGAATGGGCAAATATGCTATTTTTTAATGATTTAGGCAACCTTTCAGCGTCTCCTCCTGTTAAAATAATAGTTAAATTTTCAAAAGTCTCATTATACTTTTTAATATTACCAGATAATTCATTCAAAATTCCATTATATATCCCTGAATGGATTGCAGAGATAGTAGAGGTTCCTATAATACTTTCAGATCGTTTGAATTTAATCAAGGGCAGTTTACTAGAATATTCATGTATCCCTTTGTAACGCATCTCAAAGCCAGGACTAATAGCCCCCCCCCAATGAACGTTTTGTTTGTCAAGAATATCATACGTTATGCAACTACCTAAATCAATCACCAATCTATTTTTTTTTGGATACAACAGACAACATGCCGCAAGCAGTGCAATACGATCTGACCCTAATTGTTTTGAGGGAGAATATTTAGTTGTAAAAGGAAGCTTTAGATCAATCGTACAATGTAAAATATTTAGAGGCTGAAGTACTTCTATTAAATCATTTTCGAATGAACCATTAACATCTGAAAGAATAACTGATTTAATATTGGGATATTTTAGTTTAATTACTTCAAGGGAATAACGCCAATTTTCTATTATATTCTTCTTTGAATCGAGGATATTATTGTCCTGAAACACATAATATTTGATCAAAGTATTCCCAATATCAATAATAAGTTCCATCTCTTCTTTGTTAAAAAAATAAAATTACAAAGAAATTAGCTTAAATGATTTTGTAAGAACATAAAAGGCGCATATATTTGTGCTTGCTTAAAAGCGGGGTACCTTAGCTCAGTTGGTAGAGCAAAGGACTGAAAATCCTTGTGTCCCTGGTTCGATTCCTGGAGGTACCACATTTAAACCCTTTAAACAACTGTTTTAGAGGGTTTTAT
>Ga0307998_1000993_pt1 | contig 15528 bp, 11 predicted proteins | sample Davwhametageno37_FD_203147 | JGI IMG/M metagenome (GOLD analysis project Ga0307998, IMG submission 203147) | Marine microbial communities from Davis Island wharf, Antarctic Ocean - #37 | ecosystem: Environmental > Aquatic > Marine > Unclassified | place: Antarctic Ocean: Davis Island wharf... | reverse complement strand
AGTTTGATTAAATCCTTTTTTATAAGATAAATTCCAGCGTTTGAATAGTATGTATATGTTGGCTTTTCTTTTAAATCGATCACTAAGTTTTGACTAGTTTCTAATACAGCATACGGAATGTCAACTTTATATGGTATTGTAGCTACTGCCATATCAGCATCTTGGCTAACAAATTCCATAAAAAAATCTTCGTAATCAATATTTGTAAGTATATCTGAATTCATTACAAGAATATAATCTGAATTTAAATTATTAATTAAAGAAACTGCACCAATTGTTCCTAATGGCACATCTTCTTTTACGTAAGATATTGAAATATTCTTTGCTTCCCCGTTCTGAAGATATTTAATTGAAATATATATATTTTCCACTCCATATTCTGCTAATCTATCTATATTATGTTCAATAATTGGTCTATTGCCAACTTTCAATAATGATTTAGGAGTTTTCTCAGTGAGCGGTCTAAGTCTCTTGCCTTCTCCTCCTGCCATAATAATAGCCTCTAATGGAAGAATTGACAATATTTTTCTGTGATTCATCATAACGAACTAATTACTTAATTTAGATATATCCTGAAACTGTTTTTGATGATTTGTTTTCCAAATTTTATCTGTCTTTAATAACTCTATAAATAATTTATCACTTTCACCATTCCCAAAATCTAAATTACTAATAATGCTAGATTTCTGACTTTTAATTTCTTTGATTTTATTTAAAATATCTTTTTTTATAAAATCAACATTAAATATTAATTCAGAGGAAGATCTGTTGCTCTGCCTAGTCCCTATATTGATAGTTGGTATGTTAAAGTATGGAGCTTCTCTAATACCAGTACTTGAGTTTCCTATTATAAAGTCTGAATATTTCAGAAGACTTAAAAAACTTTCAAATCTAATTGAAGGAAATATTTTTAATTTTTTATTTTTATTTACTTTATTATATTTATTCAAAACTTCAATTGATCCCAAATCATTATTAGGATATATTAGAATATAATTTAAATTGCTTTCAATTAAGCTTTCTATAAAAATATTTACTTGTTTATTTATCTTTTTATACTCAGTAGTTACGGGATGAAAAATTGCAATGGAATAATTGGCAAAATTTATTTCATAATGTTTTTTTACATCTGAGATTAAAGGTAATTTTTCAGGGCTCATTAAGTCAATATCTGGCGATCCAATTATGTGAATTGAATTAATGTATTCTCCAAGCTGAATTAATCTATTTTTAGCAGATTCGTTAGAAACTAGATGTATGTGGGAGAGCTTACTTACAGCATGTCTTATTAGTTCATCAATAGTTCCAGAAACCTCTCCACCCTCAACATGAGCAACCTTTATATTGTTTAAGCTTCCAACTATTGAACCTGCAAGAGCTTCGACTCTATCTCCATGGACAATAATTAAATCTGGCTCAAATTGTTTAATATAGTTTGAAAAGCCATTAATTGTTTTGGAAAGAATTCTATCCATCTGATCTACTTCCTCATGATTAATAAATTTGAATATATTTTTAAAACCACATTTAGTAATTTCATCTACAGTTAATCCAAATTTTTTATTCAAATGCATTCCAGTTGCAAAAATACTAACATCAAATTCATTTGATTCCTGAGAGATTTTAATTAGTGATTTTAATTTTCCAAAATCTGCTCTTGTTCCTGTCAAAAAAACTATTTTCTTTTTTTTCATTTTTTTCTTGAAAGAATTAACATTATATCAGAAATCTTATTTTTAAAAACTTCTTTTTCCAACTTATTTGTAGTGTTTTTGTCAATAGGTCTTTTCACTTTCATCTATTAATTTATTATTCTATGTCCTCCCAGCTTATATGATGATCCTTTTGGAGATTTTTTTTAGCCGTTTTACCTATTATGGATTCATATTTGTCAGCCATAATTTCTCCTATACCAGGTCTTTTTACCCAAATGTTTTCTGTGGTAAGAATTTCTCCTGATTTGATTTTTTTTAAAGAAACCACAGTTGAAAAAGCAAAGTCCATTGTGACTTGTTCTTCTTTTGCAGCCTCTTTTTTACCTCCAAGCATAGAATAAACAATTTTAGAATCTTGTATTAGATTTTTAGTATTTTCTTCATCCATAGAACAAACTATATCTGGCCCATCTCTTTTCATTGTGTCAGTAAAATGTCGCTCCAAAACACAAGCCCCATTTGCTACTGCTGAAAGACATGCTAAATTTGAGGTTGTATGGTCACTTAAGCCAATAGGTAGGTGAGGAAAAAAGTTCATCATTTCCTTCATTGCCCCTAAGCGAACAAGATGATTAGGGGTGGGGTACAAATTGGTAGTATGCATCAAAACCAATGGAATGTCAAAAGACTGGATTATATTAACGGATCTTTCTACACTCTCCAGATCATTCATCCCTGTGCTCATTATAATCGGTTTACCAAATGAAGAAATATGTTTTAAAAGAGGAATGTTATTACATTCTCCACTCCCTATTTTAAAAGCCTTCACTCCAATTTCATTTAAAAAATTTGCTGCTTTTCTCGAAAAAGGAGTAGATAAATATTCCATCCCCTTTAATTCAACATAATTTTTTAATTCAATTTCTTCATCAATATGTAATGAGTAATTCTTCATAATATCATAAATTGATTCCGTTGAATTACCAGGTATTGTCTCTTTAGCAGAAATAGACATCTCATCTTCAACAATATGTGTTTGATGCTTAACAACCTCTATGCCTGCACGTTGAGCGCTATCAACCATTTCTTTAGCAACTTTTAATGATCCTCCATGATTAATTCCAATTTCGGCTAGAACAACTGGTTGTTTATTTAATCCTATTTCAATTTTTCCAATTTTAAAACTCATATATCTTATTTTAAGAATTTATTTAAAGTTTATTTTCCTAATGAATAATTATAGTTTGTTGTTACATTTCTTCCATTAAATACTTTAGATGTCCTCTTTATCATATCTCAATCATATTTTTTAAACTCTTCCCATTCAGTCAAAACTCCAATAGATAGCACCTCCTTGATAGCGCTTTTATAATCTTCATGAACACTAATTTTTCTAAGTAGTTTTAATGAGACTATGGTAACTTTTTGCTTATTCACTTTGAAAAAATTTGATTAATCAATTTATACTACTGCTGGTAGGTGAAATTGATTTTGTCGTAAAATTAGTGTTCTTTTCATCCCTTTCCTATTGAATAAGTACTTGTTGGAATAACCCCTCTACCGTCAAAAACTACAGTCTTTGAAAAATCTAAACTCTTAAACGCTTCCCACTCGGTTAAAATGGCTATAGCATCATAACTGAGGTCTAGTTTACTCACAGAGTCAATTACTGAAATCCGCGCCTTTAAATCTTCTGTTTTTGAGGCCTCCCAATAACAATCAATGTCGCTAAATATAGATTCTTTGGATACCATTGGATCGTAAATCTCTAGAATCGCTCCAGCTCTAAATAGCTTTTCGGCAACATAAATCGCAGGACTTTCTCTGGAATCATTGGTATTGGCTTTAAACGCCCATCCTAAAATTGTAATATTTTTACCAGTTAAATCACCACCGAAATGATAAATGATTTTTTGGGCAAAACGATCTTTTTGATAGTCATTTATCTTAATCACTTGATGCCAGTAGTCTGCTACTTCGTCTAATCCATAATATTTACACAAATAAACTAAATTCAAAATGTCTTTTTGAAAACAACTTCCCCCAAATCCTACTGATGCTTTTAAAAACTTGGCCCCAATTCTATGATCCATCCCAATAGCTTTAGACAATTCTTCAATATCCGCCCCTGTGTTTTCACAGAGGGCTGAGAGGCTGTTGATGGACGAAATCCGTTGCGCGAGCATCGCATTAGAAGCTAACTTTGATAGCTCTGAAGACCAAACATTGGTCATCAATATTTTTTCTTTAGGAATCCAGTTGGCATAAATAGCTGCCAAAGCCTGAACCGCTTTTTGACCCGTTTCTGTTTGATCTCCACCAATAAGTACACGGTCTGATTTAAACAAATCTTGAATGGCAGTCCCCTCTGCTAAAAACTCAGGATTGGAAAGAATTTCAAAATGTGCTCCACTACCCTGTTTATCTAAAATCTCTTTAATCTTTTCAGCAGTACGAACCGGTAAGGTCGATTTTTCAATTACAATTTTATCGGTTGTGGCTACTCTTGCAATGTTTTTTGCACAGGCTTCCACAAAGCGTAAATCGGCAGCCATACCAGCTCCTTCTCCTTCAGTCTTTGTTGGTGTATTGACCGCCATAAAAATCATTTCAGCCTCTTCAATGGCCTTATCTACTTCCGTAGAGAAAAATAAATTTCTTTCTCTGGCCTCTCCAACTACTTCTGCTAAACCGGGTTCATAAATAGGAAGGTTTTCTAAAGGGCCGTTCCAAGCAGCAATGCGCTCTGCATTTAAATCAACCACAGTGACTTTAATCTCGGGACATTTCAGGGCAATTACTGCCATAGTTGGTCCTCCCACGTAACCTGCACCGATACAACATATGTTTTTTATCTGCATACTATTTTTTTAAAAGCCAAGAGGAGGATTGAATCTTATCTCCAAGTCCCTCAATAAGTCCAATACCAAATTCTTTACAAATCGTTGCCTCAGGAATGCTGTCATTATTTTGATCTCCCCCATTAGCAAAAAACAAATCATACTCAGTTCCATGTTCTTTAGCTAAAAAATGCAGCGTTGCACATTGAGTCTTATTTTTATCTACCGAGATTAATGCTTTGTCAACAATACCAATAGCGTTTATAATAATAAGCCGCTCATCTTCATCCATAAAGGCTTTACTCCCCTTTAATTCACGTTGCAAATCACTATTTAAAATTACCCAAAGCGCATCGCCCTTAGTCTTCGCTTTTTGAAAAAGCTCTAAATGCCCTTTATGAAGGGGGTTAAAATAACCGGAAACAATAATCGCTTTTGGTTTCATTTACGCTCTGTTATAATCATCTTCAATACGGACAATATCGTCCTCCCCAAAATAGGTTCCTGTCTGCACCTCAATAAAAACGACTTTTTGGATTCCTTTATTTTCAATGCGATGTTTCACGCCTTGAGGAATCAAAATAGTTTCGCCTGATTTATAGTCTTTTATAACTCCATCTGAGGTGATGGTTCCTGTACCTTCAACGATGGTCCATGCTTCAGAACGCTTATAATGGTATTGGTAAGAAAGTCTCCCCCCCGGATCTACTTCAATTCGCTTTAGCTTGTAAGTGGGCTCATCATGTAAAACAAAAAAACGTCCCCAAGGGCGCTGTTCACTTTCTATAGATATCATCGGTTATCTTTTTCGTTAAATAATATTATATGAGGTTGGGTACTCAAAAATTTAGTAGCCAAATAAAAACTGATTTTACGTTTGATTAATTTCTCAATCTTTTCTTCCAACTGCGCAATATAATCCATATTTAATTGCTCTCCGATTAAGAATATTTCAATTTTACCAGAATCATTCCCATGTACATAATCTCCAACTAAGATAATTTCTTTGACTGCCCCCATTCGCTCTAGTACTGTATCTACTATATCTTCTAATCCTAAATGCTTTAAGACCACTTTCTGTAACACTTCAAATAAAGGATGTTTGGTATTGGCTTTGTATTCTACTTTATTATCTACCTTGACTTTATCCAAATATCCCGCGCTTTGCAAGTGATTCAGCTCTTTTCGGATGGAATTAGTAGATTCTCCCATTTCGGTAGCCAAGCCATTTAAATAGCCCCTGTTAGCCTGAGAAACAAAAAATTTGATCAAGAGGCGCAATCGGGTTTTAGAAGTAATGAGTTCTCCTAACATAGATTTAAAATCTGTAAAAAAGTGATTTGTATTTTGATCTTTAGGGTAATTTTTTTAATGGCTCCGCCAAGTCTGTCCCATATTGGCAAACTAGATATTTTCGATAAGAAAATAAATTAAGTGCTTGCCCTAGAAAGGGTGACAAAGAGTCCCAAACTAGGAAGTTCCAATCTTAATTTATTTTTTAAAACATCTTTAATAGTTCCGCTTTGACCCTTTAAAGGACCCGATGGAATGGTGTATTCATTTCCTACTGACAATTTAGAAATCATAGCTTCATCAAAAATACCAGTTAAATTTTTCTTTAATAATGTGATCTCTTCTTCACGAACTACAGCCGGTTTGCCAAGCCAAAATAAGTATCGAACTACCCCCGGGATAGCAAAAGCCTTTGGTCGGTCTTGCTCAGAGAGTTGAACCAATACATAAGAAGGTAGTAAAGACTTTTGAACCTTTTTTTTACGATCGGAATAGTGTTTTATTTGTGTAAAGGTTGGGCAATACGCTTTGATTCCCAAAGTGTTAATCCCCTCGGCTACCTTGAACTCATAATTAGGCTTTGTATAAAGGACAAACCACTTCATGTTGTCAAAAAGGAATTAAAATTTCTGTTTAACATTACAATAAATTGAATAAACCAGCTAGATTCAAGATTCTCATTATCTCCAAGTAACTGGACTAATTTCAATGGTATAACATTTAACATTTTATTTATTTATTACTTATCAAGTACCAAAAGTACTTAATAAAAAGTATAATTCAGGCTCAATTTCAAATAATTTTTATTAAATGGCCCTTTTATTGATTACAATATTGATCGAAAGTGTCTTTCGCTTCTTCGTATCCACTATCAACAGAGATTTGCAAAAGAGGACATGCTCCAATGGGGTCACCCAATTTAATGTAAATAAGAGCTTTTATATATTCGCATTTCCCATTAAGAGGATTCATATCGTTAATAACCACATCAATTTGTTCTAAAGCTTTCTCTGAATTTCCTAAAAGATAATTTGCTGTCGCTGCATTTTCATAATAGTAAAATTCAAGCGGATTTAGTTCAAAGGCTTTTTCAAAATTGATGGCTGCATTTTTATAATCAGTTTGATTAAAAAGTGCTAATGCTTTATTGGAAAAAGTAGCTGCTTCTTTAAAAGCAATTGGTCCAACAGCAATTTCCCTATAGAGATTTTGAATATTTTTATTTTGAGGAAACAAGATAGAAGCTTGTTTTGCTCTTGCGGTTACTGTTTTGTTTTTTGGTTTATATAAGACCGATGCAACAGTTAAATAATTTCCCCAATTGTTTAAATCATTTTTTGAAACTAATAATTTGAAAGCCTTCTCCAAACTTTCTCGATCTTGAGATAGTTTTATAATATCCATATAATATGAAGAATGTAATGCATTGTTTGGAAGTCCATAAAAGGCTTTTTTGGCATATACAGCTGCACTATCAATCTGACCTTTAGCCCTATAAATTTGACTTTTCAATATTTCGCTATAAAATAAATAAGGATTGGCATCTGTTCCTTTATCAAGGAGTGCAATAGCCTTGTCATATTTTCCCGCATTATAATAATACCGTGCCTTAATAGAATTAATTGGAATAGTTGTGACCGTAATATTAGGTATCGCGGGTACCAACATGTCTATTTGATTAATGGGTACATTAAACTGATTGGAGTTAAAGTCTTGTAATAAAAACATTTGTCCCTTAAGTGATTTATATACACTGTCGGTTACATAGATAGATGGAACTAAAATAATTAAGGCAAGGCTTAAAAAAGAATAATTCATAAATGGAGAAGAATCTGTAGGATTTATAGATTGTATGTGTTTTCGGTAATAAAAGTTGATTAATGCCACAATCATGGTCCAAACTACTAATACCTGTGGACGTGCGATGGGAAAATTTAAATTGGCATCTATACTATAAACTCCTAAAGCAGTAAGTATCAAAAATAAAAAGACTTTTTCTTCTGTAGATATTGAGGAAAAGCGAATCAAATGGTACACATAATAAATCGCCCAAAGAAATATCCCCAGATACAATAGGAATCCTATGATTCCAAGTTCTGCTCCCAGCTGAATAAAGTCACTGTGGGCATGATACGGAACTACATAGCCTTTAATTTCTTTTGAATCATAATCTATTGACTTGATTTTCCAATTTCCAAGGCCTACTCCAAAAATGGGATTAGAAGTTAAGTGGGTTAATACATCTTCATAATATCGAATACGTTGATTTACAGAGCCGTCATTAGTCCCTGCTGAGATCGTAGAGGCTCTTGCAAGCGCATCTGCCCCTTTATCTGATAAAAAAGTTTGGTTAATTCCAATAGCTAAAAAAAAAGGGATTAAAAAAAAACTAAATTGATATAGATTCTTTTTGTTTTTATCATTTAAATATAATGTAATACACAATCCCAAAAAGGATATAAATATAAATCCTACGGCTAAAAAAGAAGCCCTACTTTGAATCATACTTAGGCACAATATGGATAACATAATAAGACTACTCAGACCTATCTTTAGTATAGGTCTTGAATTTTTATATATTAAAAAGAGAATAAATGGGATTTTAATAGCAATGGAAAATGCGGTAATATTTCGGTTTGCCGTTACACCTTTCAATTCTCCTGCTGATATAAATCCAGTAGTATTAATCATTTGCAAGGCTTCATTAAGTACTGAATATACTTCGATAATAAGGATGGCAGTAATCACATAAGAAACAAACATGCGCTTTCCCTTTAAATTATAAATAAAAACACCCATAACAAGGAACATCATCATTACATTTAATTGTCGCGTAATGTTTACCAGCACCTCTGTGCTATTTATGGCATAAAAATATGATAACCCCCCCCATATAATAAAACCAATATAGGTACAGGACAAAGCACTACTGAGGGTTTGTGTAATTCGATTTGAAAACTGATTTCTGTAGTAGAGAATAAAAATTATTGATGCAGCATTCATAATATTCATCAATAACCACTGTGGTGCAATTTTATCAACCGCCTGCCAGTTTGGAACAAAGCCTAAACACAAATAAGAAATTATAAAAAGGCTTGGAATGAAGTTTGAAGTGTCAAAATTTTTGGAAAGGTTTTTAGGCATCGTTTTATAAAATTCTCAAGCTAAATTAAATAAAAAATGACATAATATGCTTTTTCATTCTATCATTGTAAAGTATTATATTTGAGATATGAATATTTCTTTACACTTTTTAGTGGTATTACTAAGTGGTTTACTCACCTATTTTATCCAAAAGATTTTCGTTTTTTATAAGAAATTTGATGATTTTAACCACCGAAGCTCTCATAAAAGCTTGGCAACTCGCACCGGAGGGATCGGAATTTTTGCTACATTATTATTTATCTCTTTTTATTTTTATTTGAATAAAATTGAGCTCTTTGACTACTCTCTATTTATTCCATTAGGCATCATGTTTATGGTTGGTGTCTATGATGATTTTTACAATGCCAACTTTAAAATGAAATTTTTGCTTCAAATTATTGTTGCTAAAATTATTATTGATCAAGGATATGTTATTACAAATTATCATGGCCTCTTTGGGCTATATGAAGTGCCTTGGATATTAGCGCAATTTAGTACTGTTTTTGTTTTTTTAGTGGTAGTAAATGCAATAAATTTTATTGATGGAATTGATGGATTAGCACTTACTCAAGTAATTAAAACACTATTATTAATAGAATTACTTAATATTAATCAATCCCCATTGACACCATTGATTTATTTATTAATTGCCACTCTTATACCACTCTATTTTTTCAATTTAAAAAAAGTAAACAAAGTTTTTTTAGGTGATTCTGGTTCATTGTTTTTAGGGACTCTAGTATCGATATCTTTGTTTAATGTTTTGGGCAGCGAATACCATTTTATATCAAATTTTCAGATGAATAAAACCCTTTTTACAGTTGCTGTGATTATTTATCCTTTGATTGACTTACTAAGAGTTTTTATCATCAGAATTAAAGACGGGAAATCACCTTTTATAGCAGATCAACGGCACATTCATCATATTCTTTTAAACAAACTAACAAAGTCGCACACATCAATTTTTAGCATTATTATAATTTTAGAATTATTTATACTTTTTATTTTATTTAATATCTTTTAATAATAATATTTAAACACTGTCTAGAAATTAAAAATTATCTGTTTAAAAATTTGTAAGAATGTTTAATTTCCAGCACAATATTTTAAATATGATTCTTTTGCTAAATCAAATTTTTGGTCTACACCAATTGAGAACATTTCACAAGCCTTAGCATATTGTTTGTTTTTGCGATAAGAAAGTCCCAGAGCATAGACACTCATGGGATCTATGTCAATATTTTGTATATTTAAAGCTTTCTCTCTAACATCCTCTAAAACCTCTATTACTTTTTTATGATCCCCTAAATTAAAATAAACCAATCCTATGCTTTGATATAATCCCAGATTATTTTTCCTTAATGAGAGTGATTTTTTCAAAACTTCTAATCCTTCATTATATTTTTTTTTCTTTAAAAGTAGTTCTGCTTTATTTTCCAGCTCTATTGATTTTGTTACTTGTTCTTTACCATAAATATGGTAATCGGCCAAGAGTACGAGATTCTCATCTTGATAAGGCCACCAGAATTTGGCAAAACGAGCATGCTTTTTAACTACTGTGGTGTCAACTTTGTCTATAAAATTCATCATTGAGGCTAGAAAAATGGTATAAATCTTCAGCTGAGGCGGGGATTTAACTTTTTCAAAACTACTTATTATACTATCATATTTTCCTTGGTTTGCATACATTTTTGCTATCATAGCAAAATGTATTGCATTTTTAGGAATTCCCTTAAAAGCTTTTCTTGAATATATTTCAGCGCTATCTTTCAATATCGTTTCATGATATATTGATGCTATAGTACCTTCTGAATACATTAAGTAGGGATTATCCTTTATCCCTTGATGTAATAATTTTAGTGCAAGATCAAGTGAATCATTTCCGTAATTAGCAAGATAATAATATCCTTTAATTGCCTTAAGTGGTATTGAAGAAGTTGAAAGATTAGGTAAAGTAGTCTCCATATTAGCGAAAAATTCATTTTCTTCAATAAAGCTTCCACCATTGATAGCGGGATAAATTTTAATTTGTTCTTGATAGGAAACATAGTTTCTGTGAAGAACATATACACTTAAACATTGAAGTATAAACAGAGCTATAAAGATCAGGTTTTTCATTTATTATTAATTTATTCTGATTTTCTTGTAAAAAGAAAAGACGATATATGAATACAATATCAAAGATATTTGAATCGCTGGTCTATAATGAGGAAAATTAATGTTTGAATCTATAAAATATATGAAATACGGTAAGCTAAGGATTAAACAAAAAAGCCTTGACTCATGGTCTTTGGTTAAAAAGAACGATTTGATCAGAAAAAAGGGGATTGATAAAGTAAATAATAAATAACAAAGGAATCCGAAAAAACCCGTTTCTACAAGTAATTCAATAAAATCATTATGAGCTACATATGGGACTATATAACTTAAAATATTTTTTGAATCCATGTCAATTGCGGTCAACTGGTAATTGCCAATTCCTGAACCCATTAATGGATTCTCTTTAAAGTAATTTAATCCTTTAGTATAGAATCTTTTTCGTGACGATACGGACGATTTAAGCAATGATTTTTTTTCAAAATTATAACTAGCTAATCTCTCTTTTGCTAAATCGTCTTCGCCCAATTCGCCTTTAAAATACTTAATACCCTCATCTGCTTTTTCAATATTAATCGAATTAAATCTATTAGTTAATGAGGCTTCAGTACCTGAAAACTTATATGAAGAATAGCTAACACTAATAATTATAGGAGCTAAATACTTTAATAAATTAATTGAAACAAAATTAAATTTTTTCTTGTCTAAAAATTTTATCACAATTAATCCTACAATTATAAAAATAATGGAAATAGATATGGATAAAATAATTGCTCTTGCAGAAAGAATTATCAAATTAAAATATGCCACTGTTAATAAAACAAGTAATAATGTTTTTACTATTTTATTTTTTAATCTAAAAAATAAAATAATTGCGAAAGGAATTTTAAATGCAATAGACATTGCTGTGATATTTTTATTTGGATAGACCCCTAATAAATATTGTGATGCAAATTTAAATTCATATTCAAATTCTTCTCCGATAAGAAAAAAATACCCTCCCATACTTGACCAAACTTCAGCCAAAAGACTAATGGTAAACAAAATTATTATAAAACTAGAATCTATTTTTTTGAATATATTAAAGAAAAAAATTAAATATAATATTGATAAATAATTAATGATCTTAACTAGAGCAATGACCGAAGTTGCTGTATTTATTGAAAATATTAGTGACAAACAACTAACTAAAAAAAATAATGAATAAAAAAGAATAAATGGGTTTTTTATTACCGTCGAAAAACTATTTATTTGATCCGTGTCTTTGCTTCTAATCAAAACATAGACAAAGGCTAGAGAATTAATGATTGATAAATAGTACCATTGTAATCCAACTATATCAACGACTTTAGTGGATTCAATAAATGTAATTAATGCAATTAATAATATATATATTTTAGGAAAAAAATTATGCTCTCTAAATCTCAAGATATATTCTTTCATACATATCAAAGATAATAAAAAAAGCCCTCTCAAAATGAGAGGGCTTTAAATTTAAGTTTAATTAAAAACTTAGGAATATTACAAACTGATTTATTATAACCAACCTGTTCTATCAGTAGAAATCGCAGTTATTCCAGCAGTAGAAACATTAGTCACACCTGCATTAGCTGCAGCCGCTACATAATATGTAGTTGCAGTAGTATCGCCAAGACCAGTTGATGTATTGTTAGCAGCACTAGCTATGCTTACACCATCTACAAGTTTATATGAAGTAAGTGGAGCTGGATCTACAGCGTTCGAACCTACTCCAATATTAATAACTGAAAAAGTAGTATTACTAGTAAGCCTATTACTTACCATCATTTTGAAATTACTAGTTAACGTTAAACCATTTGTAGATTTTACCGTCACACGAAGACCAGAACGAACAGTAGGCGTTACATTAGGAATACTGAAACGAGCAGTTGTAATAGAACTACTTATACCAAATGTATTTGACAAGTGAGATACAGTTGTAAAACCAACTGTATTCGCACCTAGACCAAGAGTTGTAGAAACCATCGCAGCATCAATATCATAACTTAGTACTCCAGGGTTAACAACTAAAGGACTTCTGTCCGCTGTTGCAGTTCCCGAAACGTTTTTGGTTACAACAAAAGAATGTCCAGTATTTGGTCCTGTATTACTCACAGCAGAATACATTAGAAGACCATTAATTTTAGTTCTTAAAGCCTCTGCTATTTCACCTTGTCTATAAGGAGCAACAACATTACCTGTTTGATACTTTATTCCTTCAAGTTCAAAACCAATCACTTTACTTGCAACTGGAGATGCTATCCCAGCGGTAGATACACCATTAGTTATGGTATTATAAGTAATATCGTAAACATATGTCTGTGCTGCATTTCTACCTGCAGTAAGTTTCATGTTTGCAGCATTAAGAGCAGTATCCGCATTCATGAAAGTAACTAACTGATCTACAGTAGTTCGAGTTGTCGCAGCTTGTGCGAAAGTTACCGAATCAGTAGCGGCAGTACCTCCCCATTGAATAGTAAATCCTTCAGTTGCACCCAAAGCTATGTCTTGTCCTAAAGTATTTTTAAAGACATCCAAAGCAAAAGTAACATTCTGACCGGCAATTGCACCAGCTTGATTAGCTACTTGAGTAGTTACAGGACGAGAATAAATAGCTGCAAAAAGCGTAGTTGCTGTAGTGTTATCCTGAGTTGTATTTACTGGTGTAGTTGTTGTTACAACACCATTTACATCAAGAGTTTTCACCTCAGTAATTTTATCAAACCACGCCTCAAGAGTTGTAGTTCTTCCAGCTTTAGCAATCGCTAAATCTGCCCAAGCTTTCAATGAAGTAAGCGCATTAGCAGCGGCATAAGCACCTGTGTTAACAGCTGAATGTACAGTTGAAGCTATTGCAGCTCCAGCAGCAGTTTGGTCATAATTATCTGTAGCAGTTGCTGCAGTAAGTTTATTTCCTTTAATTGATAACACTGGAGCTTTGTCTGTTGCAGCACCATCTAAAGTTGTTAAAAAAGGAAAACTCATAGCTGTTAGCTTTGGATTTGTAGATATCGTTAAACTATATAATTTATCTGCATGAACAGTTAAAGAATTTAATTTAGCATTATTTGTAACTGAAACTTCTCTTTTAGAATCAACAGTAGCAGCTGTAGCTGCAATCGTTGTATACGCAGAGAAATCTAAAGCAGTTGTCAAAAGATCATCATTATTATCTAAAGTGAAACTATTGATTTTTGCTGCAGGTGTAGTTATAGAAGTTAAGTCTCCGTTACTATCAACATCAAGAGAAGCATATGTTCCTGCCGCTACGATTGTTTTAAGAGAACTTGCACCAGCTATATCAACTGCATCAAATGTTCCTGAAAGATTTAATGTTGTAAGGTCATTGTTTGCAGAAGTAACATCTAAATCAATCATTGCAGATGTATAAAGCGTTTTTGCTTTATTGGCTGCATTTAAGATAGCATATGATTTACCGTAATCTGTAACACCTTCAACAGTAAGAGTAACTAAATCAACTGCAGCAGATATAACTGGCTGAGTTGCTGCTTTACTAATAGATGCAGTAAGAACTCCTGCTCCAATAGTAACAGTACCTCCAAAATTATTAATAGTTACCGTATTAACATTTTCAAAAGTCATCGATCCTTTTGTAGCTCCGTATGCATCTCCTTTAATTCCAGTAGCAGTAAATGAAGACGGCCCACCAATTGTTAAAGATACTGGTTGTACAATACCTGCTATTGTTGTATCACTTATAGCAGAAAGATCAATTACACCACCTGTCTTACATTTAACAGTAAGAGATGTAGGGTAGTATGCAATTTTTGTTAGGTGAATTTCATTAGCATATGAAAAGTCTAAAGAATTCGCAGTAGTGTTATCAGTCAAAGAAGTAAGTGTAGTTAAATTTCTAAGATCAATTGTATCTACATCTGCTACATAAGTATCCTTAAGGGTAATAGTTCCCGCAGAAACTAAACTTTTAAACATGTATGCTCCAGCTTGCTCTACCGTTAGGGTTTGAGTTCCAGAAAGGTTGTTAAATGTTACCTTAGTCACTGCTTTTGCAGTAGCCTTGTAGTCAAATTGTTTTGTAGTAGTTAAAATCTGATTAACTACGGCCTGAACCTTTACAATATCCATTGCAGTAGTAACGTCGATATCAACATAACCATTAACAATTGCTAAAGTAGATCCCATAGCGTAGAATGCATCAAGTGTAGACGCATTGTTAATAACAACATCTCCTGTAAAAACAGAAGAATTCGCTAATAACTCGTCTAAGTCAGTTGCTTGCAAAGCTAAAGAAGCTGCAATAGCAGCAACATCTTCTGAGCTAGCAGCAGTAGCAGTTGCAGCCTCTAAAGAAGCGACAGCAGTATCGATATCAGCTAAGCCATCAGCTAAAGCAGTATCAACTGTTTGAGCAACACTAGTTTGTAGTGAGTTAACAGTTCCTGCTAAAGCAGTAAGATCAGACTGAACTTGAGATAAACCAGCTACTTGCGATGCAAGAG
>Ga0307998_1000991_pt1 | contig 15545 bp, 13 predicted proteins | sample Davwhametageno37_FD_203147 | JGI IMG/M metagenome (GOLD analysis project Ga0307998, IMG submission 203147) | Marine microbial communities from Davis Island wharf, Antarctic Ocean - #37 | ecosystem: Environmental > Aquatic > Marine > Unclassified | place: Antarctic Ocean: Davis Island wharf... | reverse complement strand
TCTCTAAAAAAGTAGTCGACAAAATTCAAAAGGAATACGAGTTACCAAGTAGTTGGCTTCCATTCGCTTATGTCAATGCTCTTGAACCAAAAACTCAGAATGTAGAAAATAAAGTTTGTTTTATAGGTTACGCTGATCCGGAAAGAGCTCGAGTCATTTCATTAATACTTGAGAACGATATACCAGTTGATGTTTACGGTGAAAACTGGGGTAAATTTTTAAAAAATGACAAAAACTTAGGAATAAAAAATTCAGTATATAAAGATGAATTTACAACTGTAGCTCAAAATTATAGAATACAATTAAATATGTTTAGGCCACACAATATTGATAGTCATAACATGAGAACCTTTGAAATGCCTGCTCTTGGCTGTATAATGCTTGCCCCATACAGTATTGAACATGCTGAATTGTTTGAAGAAGGTAAAGAAGCTTTTTATTATAAAAACGAGCTCGATTTAATTGAAAAATGTAACTATCTAACAAATTTGTCAACTAGTGAAGCATATCAATTGGGTCTAAATGCATACAATAAATCTATCTCTTCCGACTATTCATATAAAAACAGAACTAAGCAAGTATTAAATTGTTTTATTAAATTAGCGGAGTGACTAATTCAAAAATAAATATTTTATTAAGTATTATCTCCTGTTTTATTTTGGATAGGGTTTCTTATTCCCCTTATGGTGAATTCTCTCATTACGTAAGTATAGCTTCTTCTTTTTTTGTATTCCTTACTCTTTATGGCATACTCATAAATAAAAGAGTTGATAATATTTTCATCATCTCTTTTATTGGAATGAATTGGATCTATTTCCAATATCCATTTCTTTTACAAGAAAAAACATCCTATTACCCAAGGATTATCTTAGAGGAATACATTGACACTATTGCAATCTATACTGGACTATCTATCTTCTTAATATATATTGGTTACTTTTTCTTCTTTAACAACGTTAAACCGATATCCTCAAAGTCGATAAAAATAAGCACTCCCAAGCTTAAACAATTGATTTATTTATTCATTGCTTTAAGTGTTTTTTATAGAGTAGGTAAGGTTTTTATACCAAGTGTGATATACCCCTTATCAAATTTAGTTCAAATCCTTTTCTATAGCCCAGCTATAACATTTTCATTGTACACATTATATTTAATAAGACATAAATCTTTCCCTAAGTTTTCACTTTTTCACATATTAACTATTTTGTTTTTATTAACAGAATTACTTTATCAAATATCAACAACTTTGTTTGTAGGCGTTGCTTTATTCTTTAGTGGAGCTTTACTCGTTTACTTTTTAGAAAAAAAAAAATTACCAATTAAACAATTAATAATTATTGGAATTATTTTACTCCCCATTTATCAAACAAGAAAGTATTTTCGGTTCAGTAAACATTCAGATAAAATATCAAATGTAAAAGGACTTGAAAAAGGAACAAATATTGTTCAAAGTATACTTAGTGATGAGGGCGAGGCAAATTTTGATAAATATGAAAATAGAGAAAAAAGTTTTTTAGACACTAGAAATCGATTCGAAAATTTAAGTTTTATTAGTCAAGTCGTTTATCATCACACCAAAAAAAAAAGACCATTTTTATATGGCGAAACTTTTTACTGGCTCCCTCTAGTCCCTATTCCTAGAATATTATTCCCTAGTAAACCCATAAACGAAATGCAAACTAAGGTTTCAACATCATACAATCTAAGACATAAAAAATCAAATGGAGCTATCAATTTTCCGATGCTATGCGAAGCCTACATTAACTTTGGTTTTTTAGGTATGCTATTTTTAGCATTATGTTTTGGCATAAGCTACAAATGGTTTGCCATGAAGTTTGGCATAGGTATGGGTGACCTTAACCTAATCATTGCAATAAATTGCATCAAACAACTCATCCACGCAGAAGGTAATATAACCTTAGTATTTGGAGCTTTAATTCAAGTATTCCTATTTTGGTTTATACTTATAAAAGTATTTGGAATTGATAAACGTTTATCAAAAGAATATAAAGAGATTCCAAATTCTTAAAGAGATACAATATGTGTTAACTTTTTATTTTTTTAGCCGCAATATGACTAGGACGTTCAACGAATCGCCAAAACACATAAGCACTTGCAATTGCGATTAAAACCCCACTTATAATTACTAAGAATTTACCAATCGGTTCATTAAATCTGTGAGACATAAAACTTATGAATGAACCTCCCAAAGCACCATGTACTAAGTATAAAGAATAAGAAATCTTTCCAAAAAAGTCTCCAATTTTATTATGATAGTTTGCAAAAAAGTGAATTACAATGATTGCCCCCACTCCTATTGATAAGTCTAATATGCCATGAAAGTAGAATGAAACAATGCATGCTAAAGCCGAAGAGATGAAATACTTTCTCAATGAATACTTCTTAGTTAAGAATAATGCATAAAACACCCCAAGAGCAAAATACGGTCCCCAAAAGAAAAAGAAAGGTCGTTCAGGATAAATAAATGGTAATCCAATAATAATAAAATTGAATAACCAAGAATAAACTTGTTTATTAGATAATGCCAAAGGAAAAAGTAAAGCCAGAAAAAGGTAATATTGAAATTCAACTGCCAAAGTCCAAAACACTTTTGAAACCCATTCAGCCCCTTCAACAAAAGGAATTAGATATCCTAAATGTAAAATAATATCTCTGAAAGAAGGTGTAAGATCTATCTTTAAAGAAGATGGAACATAGTTTCTTGCATATAAATAGGATACAACAATAGCAACGGCTACTAAGTATGGCGGCTCTATCCGAATAAATCTTTTCAAAATAAAACGTCCAAAGCCTGCTACTTTATACTTGGATTTTATCATTGATAATGGAATCACAATCCCCGATATTATGAAAAATAGATTAATTCCTTTACAACCGAACCAGAAAACATCTTTAACCGTCTCATTTGTAACATATCCCCAAGTTGTATTAACAAAATGGAATAAAACAACAGAAAGAGATGCAAGCCCTCTTAAACCATTAATAATTGGAATATTATAAACATTCTTACTCATTTTTACTTATCCTTCTAAAGAAACAAAAATATTGTTTAATGCAAAATTCAAAAGCGAATTTAAGATTTAAAATTTGCGAACGTAAAATTATACTTTTTTAATCATTAACACTAGAAAACAAGTACATTTGAATGATTCTTTTAATAATTAGATTGTTATTCATTTCCCATGATTAGCTTAATAGATAGTAAAAAATATAGGAAAGATATTGACGGAATTAGGGCCTTGGCTGTTGTATCTGTCATAATTTTTCATTTTGGATCACTCCCAAATGGATATTTAGGTGTTGATGTATTTTTTGTGATTAGTGGTTATTTAATTACTGGAATAATATATCGCGAGATTTCCGAAGATCGGTTTTCAATTTTAAATTTTTATATTAGGAGAACTAGAAGGATAATTCCATTGGTCTCTTTCATCTGTTTTATTGCTTTAATTATTGGAACATTAACAATGTTACCCGATGATTTAGAAAATTTAGCTCAGAGTGTAATTGCGACTAATTTTTTTGGTAATAATATACTTCAAGTAGTTACAACAAAAAATTACTGGGATGTAGTTAATGAGTTTAAACCCCTAATGCACACTTGGAGTTTAGGTATAGAAGAACAATATTATCTCTTCTACCCTTTTATTTTCCTTTTTATTGGTAAAAAAAGAATATCATGGGTACTTCCAATTTTAGGCCTATTCACCTTAGCCTCATTAGTTTTATTCTTTTCTCCCTTTTTAGAATTTTATAAATTCTATCTATTACCATTTCGATTTTATGAACTTTCAATTGGAGGTATTCTTGCTATTCTATTGAAAAAAAGATTGATAAAACATCACTTTTCTTGGCTTCTCGTAATACTCCTTGGAATTATTTTATGTTATAAACCTACTTTTTTAAGTAGTGATATTCTATTATTTTTAACTATTGCAATAACTTCTTTATTACTTATAAGTGCCAATGATAAAGACAAGTTCGCTTCATTATTTCTTGAAAACAAAGTGAGTGTTTTTATTGGGAAAATAAGTTTTAGTCTTTACATGTGGCATCAATTACTTTTAGCTTTTGCTCGTTATTTTGTTGTTAAAGAAATGGATGAATTTAATCTTTCTATTATTTTCGTTTTAACTATTATTCTTTCAACGTTAAGCTATTATTTAATTGAACAGCCTTTTAGAAATAAGACAATAATCTCAAACAAAATACTCACGCTAAGTCTTACTTTTCTTTTTTTATTTACCTCCCTTTTCTCTTTTTACATATACCAAAATGCCGGAGTTCTCAAAGACATACCCGAATTAGACATCAAAAAAGGAAATGTTAAAAGAAATATGCACGCCAAATACAATGACAATCTTTATAGCTTAGATGCTAACTTCAAATCAATTGATAAAACGAAGGTATTAGTCATAGGAAATAGCTTTGGAAGGGATTGGGCTAACGTTTTATTAGAATCAAGGTTTAATGCTAAAATGGAACTCTCTTATGTTTATGACCCAAATACTCATAAAGAGCTTCAAAAAAGAGTATTAGAAGCAGATTTAATATTTTACTCTACCGGAACTCATTATATCTTAAAAGAGTTAAATATACCCGATAATAAAGTATGGTGCATTGGAACAAAAAATTTCGGGATTAATAATGGTATTTTTTACAATTATAGGGGAGATGATTATTGTAATCAAAGAACACTAATGGAAGAAGGATATATTAAACAGAACAACCTATTAAAAAAAGAATGGGGTAATAGGTATGTTGACCTTATTGGATTAGTCATTGACAGTAAATCTAAAGTGCCTGTCTATACTGATAATTGTAAGTTTATTAGTCAAGATTGTAGGCATTTGACAAAAGCAGGAGCAAAATATTTTGCAAAATTAATAGAGTCCCAACCTGATTTTATTCTGAATAAGAAATTTCCACAATAGTACCTCTTTCGGCTAGAGTATTATTTTGAATGTATTTCTTTATACAATTGTTCGTACTGATTAGTAATTGTCTCAACAGAAAAACGTACCGCATTTACTTTACCTTTCTCAATTAAAATATTTCTATAATCTTCATCTGAAATTATTTTTATAATTCCATTTTTTATTTCTTCAATGTTATATGGATCAATTAAATGAGCTCCATCTCCAGCAACTTCTGGCAACGATAATAGATTACTGGTAATAACAGGCCTCCCTACAATTTGAGCCTCAATAATTGGCATTCCGAACCCCTCATAAGTAGAAATAAATGCTAACAAATCGGCTTGTTCATATTTATCTCTGAGTTCATTATTACTAATATTTACAGAGGATTTGTAGTCTATCTTATTTTCAGATAATGCCAACAATTGTTGTTCATTTAATTCTCCAACAATATCCAACTTACAGTTTACACCCTTTAAAGCATAAGCTAATCGTATTAAATTTTTGTTTTCCTTTGTTCCAATTTGTAAAATTACTGGAGTAATATTATTAAACTTTTTTGGAGAATATGCCATTCCTTTTGCTACAGGAATATATAATACTCGAATTTTTCTCTCATCAACGTTAACAAATTTTAGTAACTCTGTTTTTGTAGCTTCGGAGATTGCAGTAATATAACCAGCTCTTTGAACAGGAAATTTAACCCAAAAAAGTAGTAATATTTTTCTAACTAAAGGATTTGGATGATTCATAAAACCCAAATCCAAAACAGTTAATATTGTTTTACTTTTTTTTAGAAAAACAGTAATGAAATTAATATCACCTGTAACATGATTTACATCTCCCTGTCTAAATATAGCTTCAATTGCTATATACAGCCTCTTAAACACACCATTACTATAGTAGCTAGAGATCTCAGTTACAGATTCTATTTCTTTAGGGAGGTGAGCTCTAATTTGATTAAATAAAATCTCTATACTAAAATTCTTATTTGGCCTTGGTTTTCGTTGAAAAAAAATTACTCTCATAAATCACATTTTCCTATAATTCATTTTCAATTTTCCACTTTGAAAATTCTAACTCATCACTAATCAATATCTCAATTAATTGATCAAGATGAATACTATAATCCCAGCCTAATTCATTTTTAGCTTTAGAATTATCCCCATAAATCATATCCAATTCCACATTACGCATTACGCATTAAAGATTGCTCAACTTTAACATGTTTATCAAAATCTAAATTTAACTTTTCAAAAATACTTTCCGTAATATTTCTTAGACTAGTCACTTCTCCAGAACAAATAAGGTACTCTTTAAAGTCATCTTGCTGCAACATTAACCACATTGCTTCCAAAACTTAGGTGCATATCCCCAATCCCGTTGAACTGATAAATCTCCTAATTCAAGCACATCTGTTTTCCCTTCTTTTATTTCTAATGCTGTTCGAATAATCTTTTTGATCACGAAATTTTCTCTACGCAAACACGATTCATGATTAAATAATATTCCACAACATGCCTTAACACCATAAGCTTCCCTATAGTTAACAGTTATCCAATGAGCTGACGCCTTAGAAATTCCATAAGGACTTGCGGGGTTAAATAAAACAGATTCTTTTAATGGCAAATTTTCTATACCAATATTTCCAAACATTTCGCTACTTGAAGCTTGGTAATATTTGGTTTCCGGACTTTTTAACCGAATTGCTTCTAATACATTAATAACACTTATTGTATTAAATCCGAAAGTTTCTACCGGTGTTTTAAATGAAAGACCAACCGAACTTTGTGCCGCTAAGTTGTAAAATTCCTTAGGTTGATATTCATCTATTAAACTTTCAACTTCACTTTGATTGAACATATCCAACTCTAGAAGGTGCACTTTATCTTTAATCCCTAAGAAATTTAACCCTACTAGTTCTTGGCTTCTATAAGGCCTTATCACTCCTATTACTTTATACCCCTTTTCTAACAACAATTTTGCTAAATATGCTCCATCTTGCCCTGAAATCCCTGTTATTATTGCTGTTATCATTAAATCTTAGAATTGAGAGCGAATTTACCAAAGATAATAAGTTATAATTGATTGAGAAAATTTAATTTTAAAAAATAATTATCTTAATTTATGCAATCTAAACCCAAGGTTCTAATATTTATAGATTGGTTCACTCCGGCATTTAAGGCTGGCGGACCTATTAAATCTGTTTCAAATATTATAAATTCACTACACCAATTCTTTGACTTTTATATTATTACTTCTGATAGGGATATTAATGAAACCTCGGCCTATAAAAATGTTAAATTAAATGTATGGTTAGAAAAAAGAAAATATAATATAATTTATTTAAGCCCTGAATATCGAAGTGATTGGATAAAAAATCATCTCACAGAAAAAAAATATGAAGTTTATTATTTTAATAGTTTGTTCTCAAAGAAATTCACCCTTAAGCCATTAAGAGGTTTAAATAGCATATATGAAAATCAAAAAATAATTATTGCACCAAGAGGTATGCTAGGAAAAGGTGCCTTATCTATCAAACCACTAAAAAAGAAACTCTTCCTTATTGTAGCTAAAGCAATCGGTTATTACAGAAATGTTACTTGGCATGCAACAAACGAAGAAGAGAAAAATGACATCCTATCTAATTTTGGAAAAGAAGCTCACATCAAAATTGCATCAAATATAAGCCTGTGCAACATCAAAAATAAAGAAATTGTAAAATCAAAAAAAAATCTAAAACTAGTTTTCTTTTCCCGAATTTCTCGTAAGAAAAATTTAAAATATGCACTTGAATTAATTATCGGACTAGAAAACATTAGTCTTGATATATATGGGAGTATAGAGGATGATACTTATTGGGCAGAATGTAAAAAAATTATAGAAGATAACAATCTTAACGCAAATTACAAAGGAGAAGTTTCACCTATAAATGTTATTGAAACCTTGTCAAATTATCATTTTACATTATTCCCTACACTTCACGAAAACTATGGCCATGTTATCGTTGAATCATTAACAGCTGGTTGCGGATTAATTATAAGCAACAACACTCCTTGGCGAAAATTAAAAGAAAAAAAAATTGGTTGGGATATTAATTTAGATGATAAAACTAAATTTAAAGATGTCCTGAAATATTGTTTAATAATGGAACAAAATGAATATAACTCAATTAGAAATAATTGTTATATTTTTGTAGAAAACGAAATAAATACAGATAAAGAAATAGACGACACTAAGAACTTATTTAAAACAGCTTGACAATACAACTTAACACATACAAAAATAAATGGTTTAAGCCTGGTAAAAATGGAATTACTCGCTTAATTTGGTATTGTATTAACAGTATTTTTATCAACAGCTATCTTATTCCTTTTTCACCATTTAAGGTAGTTCTACTAAAACTCTTTGGAGCAAAAGTTGGAAAAGGTGTAAATATCAAACCCAAAGTAAATATAAAGTACCCTTGGAAGCTAACTATTGGTGATTATACATGGATTGGAGAGAACGTCTGGATTGACAACTTAGATGAAGTAATTATTGGTAAAAATTGCTGCCTTTCACAAGGTGCAATGTTACTCTGTGGAAATCATAATTACAAAAAAACATCTTTTGACTTAATTATTCAAGAAATAGTTTTAAAAGATGGTGCATGGGTTGGAGCACAAGCTATTGTTTGCCCAGGAGTTTATATTGCAGAGAATGCAATTTTAGCTGTTGGATCGATAGCAACAAGTAACCTAAAAGAAAATTCCATTTATCAAGGAAACCCTGCAACAAAAATTAAGGATAGAATTATTAAATAATGCAATCAAAAATCTCTATCATAACAGTTTGCTACAATAGTGCTGAAACTATTGAAGATACCATTAAATCTGTTTTATCACAGAACTACAAGAACATTGAATATATAATTATAGATGGTCTCTCAACGGATAATACGTTAGAGATTATCAATCAATATAAAAATGAAATTTCTGTTATTGTTTCTGAAAAAGATAACGGGCTATATGATGCCATTAACAAGGGAATTGGTTTAGCTTCTGGAGATATTATTGCGAATCTTAATTCTGATGACTTTTACATTGATGAAAACGTAATTACTGATGTTGTTGAAAAATTTGAAAAAGAAAATTCAGATTTACTCTATACCGATTTATACTATGTTGAAGAAGTGAATACAGACAAGGTTACTCGCTATTGGAAATCTGGAGCATATAAAAAAGGAGCATTCTGCAAAGGCTGGATGCCCCCACACCCAACTTTCTTTGTAAAGAAAGACATCTACAATAAGTATGGTGTTTTTAATCTAGATCTAAAATCTGCAGCTGACTACGAAATAATGTTACGTTTCATCCATAAACATGAATGTACTGTTAGTTACTTAAATAGAGTAACCGTTAGAATGAGAGTTGGAGGAGTTAGTAATGCTAGTTTAGCAAATAGAATTAAAGCAAATAGAGAGGATAAAAAGGCTTGGTTAATAAATGGGTTAAAGCCTAAACCATATACATTACTATTCAAGCCTCTTTTTAAAATTGGACAATTTTTTAAAAAGAATTAATCAAAAGAAACATCTTTTACATCTTCAAACACTTTTTTAATACCCTCTTTTAAAGATATTTTGTGTTTCCATCCTAGCGCTTCAAGTTTAGATACATCCATCCATTTACGAGGTGTCCCATTTGGCTTAGAAGCATCAAAAGTATATTCTCCCCTAAAGCCTATTTCTTTTTTCATTAAATCAGCTAATTCTAATACACTAACATCAGAACCTGTTCCAACATTAAATATTTCTTCTCCACTATAATTTTGCATTAAGAAAAAACATGCATCAGCCAAATCATCTACATGTAAAAATTCTCTTTTGGGAGAACCATCTCCCCAAATTTCAATTATAGAAGAATTGTTTTGTTTTGCAATTTTAAATTTCCGAATGAATGAAGCAAATAAATGTGAAGATTGAGCATCATAATTATCATTTGGCCCATACAAATTAGAAGGCATAACAGAAATAAAATCTGCGCCATACTGTCTCCTATATGATTCACACAACTTAATACCTGCAATTTTAGCAATTGCGTAAGGTTCGTTTGTTGACTCTAATTCACCTGTCAATAAGTATTCCTCTTTAATTGGTTGTGATGATAGTTTAGGATAAATACATGAGGACCCTAAAAACAACAATTTTTTAACTATATTTTGATATGCTGAATTGATAACATTTAGCTCTATCATTAAATTGTCATAGATAAATTCTGCCCGATAAATATTATTAGTTAAAATACCTCCCACCTTAGCAGCACTCAGAAAGACATAATCAGGTTGTTCTTTTTGAAAGAAATTTTCAACCGCTTGTTGATTTCTTAAATCTAATTCGGAAGATGTTTTGAAAATAGTATTTTGAAAACCTTCTTGCTTTAGTTTTCTAACAATTGCAGAGCCAACCATTCCTAGATGTCCTGCAACATAAATTTTATCTGTTTTATTCATTCTGATTTAAATATTGTATCAACAAACTTTTAAGGATTGGTATCTTCTAAATCAATCCAAATGAGCCTTCATTAAATTTTAATTGCTTAAAATTAATCAAATATTTTTGCTGAGATTTTTTTCTTTTTCATCAACCTGTAAGTCAAGAAAATTTCGTGTGCACTGCCAGAGTAATCTGCTATATCCGTTACACTATAACCATAAGCATATCCAAAGGAGAAATTTTCCATATCCAATCCCAACATTCCTACTACTGCAGCGCTATGCCTATAAGAAACACCTATCCAGTACTCCTTAATATAAAGTGCTTTTACATTTACATCAAATTGAAATGGTGCTCCAGCAACATACTTTACCAATGTAGAAGGAACTAAATCAATTTTATCATTCATTTCAAATGAATACTCTCCAGAAAGATAATAATGCCTTGCAGATTTCTGATCACTTAAATTCGTTGTACTACTATATAACTTATTTTCTAATAATTGGAGTGCCGAAAACCCTACCTTATACTTGTCAGTATAATACATAATTCCAAAGTTAAAATCATGCGATACTACATTTGATTTTAATGTATTAAGTAGCTCATCATCACCTTCTCCAGGAAGCAGATAAGCACTATTAATGTCATGTAAAAATAAAAGTCCTGCTAAACCGAATGAAATTTTTGCTTCGTCATTAATAGATAAATGGTATGCATAAGAAAGCTGAATTCCTTTCTTACTTATAGGCCCTGTTTCATCTTTATAAACATAACCACCAACCCCATTATTTGCACCCAATTTTGAATGCGCGCTAAAAAACTCAGTTTTTGGAGCACCTTTTATACCATTCCATTGTGCTCTTGCAGATAATGTAATTGGTATATAATCTAACGAACCTGCTTCTGCTGGATTTAATAAATAATTATTAAACATATACTGACTTGTTAGTGGTATCTGCTGAGCAGAAACGACATTAGTTATACCAACAAATAAAATTATTCTAAAAATATTTTTCACGCTTCTATTTTTTATTTAACAATATTAATTGTTCCTGAACTCACTGCCTCTCCATTTCCTAAAGCAATAATATAATAGTAAGTACCCGATGGCAAGTTCTTTCCATTGTATGTTCCATCCCAAGGGTATGTATACCCCGCATCTGACTCAAAAACACTATCTCCCCATCTGTTAAATACTTTTACTCTTACATCTGGATAACTGTCAAGTCCTCTAATATTCCAAATATCATTTTTCCCATCACCATTAGGTGTAAATACATTTGGCACTTCAAAACAGGTATTCTCAATTGTTACAACCACAGTATCCGTATAAATACAACCATTTTCATCACTAGTTACGATATAAGTTGTTGTAACTTCTGGCGAAACAATATGTAATTCTCCAAAGCCTAATGCATTATCCCAAGTATAAATGGATCCACCATTAACACTTAATACAACTTCTGAACCTACACATATACTCGTATCATTACTTGCTAAAATTGGAAACCCATCAATTGTAATTTGAACAGTATCTCTACCCACACAGTTGTTTGAATTAGTAACTGAAACTATATACCTCGTATCCGTACTTGACGAGACCAAATGGCTCTGACCAACTCCTAATCCATTATCCCAAGTAAATACAGTTTCTGTACTTGTAGCACTAATTATTCCTGTATCCCCAATACATATTGTAGTATCTAAACTTGTGGTAACACTTGGTAAAGCTAGAACAGTAACATTTACAGTATCTAAGCCTCTACAACCCAACGAATCTGTTCCTGTAACAATAAACATTGTGTCTATAGCTGTTAATGCAGGTTGACTCTGTCCAGCTCCCAGTCCATTATCCCAAATATAAGTAACTGTTCCTGTTGCCGATAAAAATACAGTATCCGCAGAACAAACTGAAGTATCATTACTCGCGATTACCGCTGGTAAAGCTAGAACAGTAACATTTACAGTATCTAAGTCTCCACAACCCAACGGACCTGCTCCAGTAACAATATACATAGTATCTATAGCTGTAAATGCAGATTGACTCTGTCCACCTCCCAGTCCATTATCCCAAGTATAAGTAACTGCTCCTGTTGCCGATAAAAATACAGTATCCGCAGAACAAACTGTAGTATCATTACTCGCGATTACCGTTGGTAAAGGGTTAATAGTAACATTTACAGTATCTAAGCCTCTACAACCCAACGGACCTGTTCCTGTAACAATAAACATTGTGTCCGTAGCTATAGTGGTATCTTGATTTTGACCAGCACCTAAACCATTATCCCAAATATAAGTAACTGCTCCTGTTGCCGATAAAAATGCTGTATCTCCTAAACAAATAGCAGTATCTAAACTTGTGGTTACACTTGGTAAAGGGTTAATAGTAACATTTACAGTATCTAAGCCTCTACAACCCAACGGACCTGTTCCTGTAACAATAAACATTGTGTCCATAGCTATAGTGGTATCTTGATTTTGACCAGCACCTAAACCATTATCCCAAATATAAGTAACTGCTCCTGTTGCCGATAAAAATACAGTATCCGCAGGACAAACTGAAGTATCATTACTCGCGATTACCGTTGGTAAAGGGTTAATAGTAACATTTACAGTATCTAAGCCTCTACAACCCAACGGACCTGTTCCTGTAACAATAAACATTGTGTCCATAGCTATAGTGGTATCTTGATTTTGACCAGCACCTAAACCATTATCCCAAATATAAGTAACTGCTCCTGTTGCCGATAAAAATACAGTATCCGCAGAACAAACTGTAGTATCATTACTCGCAATTACCGTTGGTAAAGGGTTAATAGTAACATTTACAGTGTCTAGGTCAGTACAACCAAATAAGCCTGTTCCTGTAACAATAAACATTGTGTCCATAGCTATAGTGGTATCTTGGTTTTGACCAGCACCTAAACCATTATCCCAAGTATATGATAAGGCACCTTTTGCCGATAAAAACAAGGTGTCTCCTAAACAAAGAGCGGTATCTAGAGTTGCGACAATAACTGTTTCAATAACTTCAACATCTTTCTGAATTGAATCAACACAGTTATTGGTATATCCATAATTTGTAATCAATAGTTGAGTTGCAAAGGTTCCTGAAGTTGCAAAGGTATAAGTTGTATCAAAATGATTGTACGTACCTGTACCATCTCCATAACTCCAACTCCATGGATCCCTATTTAAAGAATTCCATCTATTATACATATAGGTAGTGTCTAATGTTGCTGTGTTTGAAAAAACGACATCATCTCCTAAACACAGTGTATCAACATCTGTTGTATAGTTTACTGCTATAGTTTTATCAAAAATTGGAGCGATTAAAAAATCATAATCCGGGTTACTACCAAACTGTCGAAGTAGATTAAACCAACCAAAATTAGTTGTAAAATCACCTAATTCAGTAGTAAATAATGCTTCATTTAATCCATCTGGAGGAGTAGCAGAAGGGTCATTCATCATATAATAAATCTTATCTCCATTTAACACCGCAGTTAAAGGGTTCAACGTTATCGATAGTGCATAACGATTGGATACAGCAACTGGGGTTGTAAATAAAAATGTTTGTTCTTTTTTACCAATATCGTTCACTGTCACTAATGCAGAATCTATTGCTTGACCTATAGGTCTATTCAACCCATCTACATCAAATACTTTTATATAGACATCCAATGGAGCTGCATCTCCAACAATATTATTGGTATCAACCATAATAAATGCTCTAACACCATGTATCAATCCAGTATTGGCATTAAATGCTTGAGAGATTCCTGTTTTAAATTGAAGGGTAGAGAAACTCTCTAAATCAAACCCTGTCGTTTTTGATTGTGGGTATAAAATGGTATCTAAACAATTACATGGAGCGATAGCTACAAAAACTGAGTCCTTATTAGAACATGTAAATCCACCTAAAGTGGTAGATCCAGTTACAGAATATAAGGTATCAATTGTTGGAGTGAGTGTATGGACCTGACCAAGTCCTAAACCATTATCCCAAGTATAAGTCGCTGCAGTGCCAGACGCAGACAAATTAATAGATGATCCAGCACAAAGGATCGTATCACTATTCACTTGAACTTCTGCTCCAATAACTTCAATATCTTTCTGAATTGAATCAACACAGTTATTGGTATATCCATAATTTGTAATCAATAATTGAGTTGCAAAGGTTCCTGAAGTTGCAAAGGTATAAGTTGTATCAAAATGATTGTACGTACCTGTACCATCTCCATAACTCCAACTCCATGGATCCCTATTTAAAGAATTCCATCTATTATACATATAGGTAGTGTCTAATGTTGCTGTGTTTGAAAAAACGACATCATCTCCTAAACACAGTGTATCAACATCTGTTGTATAGTTTACTGCTATAGTTTTATCAAAAATTGGAGCGATTAAAAAATCATAATCCGGGTTACTACCAAACTGTCGAAGTAGATTAAACCAACCAAAATTAGTTGTAAAATCACCTAATTCAGTAGTAAATAATGCTTCATTTAATCCATCTGGAGGAGTAGCAGAAGGGTCATTCATCATATAATAAATCTTATCTCCATTTAACACCGCAGTTAAAGGGTTCAACGTTATCGATAGTGCATAACGATTGGATACAGCAACTGGGGTTGTAAATAAAAATGTTTGTTCTTTTTTACCAATATCGTTCACTGTCACTAATGCAGAATCTATTGCTTGACCTATAGGTCTATTCAACCCATCTACATCAAATACTTTTATATAGACATCCAATGGAGCTGCATCTCCAACAATATTATTGGTATCAACCATAATAAATGCTCTAACACCATGTATCAATCCAGTATTGGCATTAAATGCTTGAGAGATTCCTGTTTTAAATTGAAGGGTAGAGAAACTCTCTAAATCAAACCCTGTCGTTTTTGATTGTGGGTATAAAATGGTATCTAAACAAGCAACCTGCCCAAATGCAGTTTGTACAAACAGCATTAATACCAAACTAATTTTTAACTTCTTCATACTATCGTTTAAATGTTTGTAATTAGTCCACTAAATTCACTAATAATAAAAAATAACCTTTTTAGTTACATTAATAAACTTATAAAATTAATCCTCTGCCCCAAATGTTTTTCAAAATTATTAAT
>Ga0307998_1000990_pt1 | contig 15586 bp, 15 predicted proteins | sample Davwhametageno37_FD_203147 | JGI IMG/M metagenome (GOLD analysis project Ga0307998, IMG submission 203147) | Marine microbial communities from Davis Island wharf, Antarctic Ocean - #37 | ecosystem: Environmental > Aquatic > Marine > Unclassified | place: Antarctic Ocean: Davis Island wharf... | reverse complement strand
TTATCAGTTAAGGACTTAGAAACAACATACCATTATATCTTGTATAGTAAGAAACAAAACAACTCGACGTAAAGGAAAGTAATCTGCCTCATAGAGATACATAAAGGTCTGTTAACTCAGTTGGTAGAGTGAGCGTCTTATGAGCGCTTGGTCGCGGGTTCGAGCCCCGCACAGACCACATCGACAAAAATGTTTACGTCAAACATCAACACCAGTACCCGAGTTTGGTCAAAGGGGCGACACTCAAGATGTCGTGCTTCGTGCTTCGCGGGTTCAAATCCCGCCTGGTGTAAAGGAAAGTAATCTGCCTTATAGAGATACAAATGGTCCATTAACTCAGTTGGTAGAGTGGCAGTCTTATGAGCTGCAAGTCGCGGGTTCAAGCCCCGCATGGACCACATCGACAAAAATGTTTACGACAAACATCAACACCAGTACCCGAGTTTGGTCAAAGGGGTGACACTTAAGATGTCATGCTTCGTGCTTCGCGGGTTCAAATCCCGCCTGGTGTAAAGGAAAGTAATCTGCCTAATAGAGATACAAATTAACTGTTAACTCAGTTTTTTATTTTATAGGTATGTCGGAGATGGTGAATTATTGACCTTTATTAATTGTAAAAGTTTTTGCTTTTCTGTTATAGTCGCTTTGTATATGAGCGATGTACAATGCAAGCTTATATAACTCAAATTATAAGATTACTACTAACTCCGTATTTTCTTAAATTATTTTTATATTCCCGCCGTTAATATTTCCGCCCCATTCTGTCAGTTTGTTGAAATTTGCGGCTATTTTCGAGCTGCGCGTAGTACTTCTTCGGCCCCATCCATTTCTGTTTCAACATCTCGCGCCAGAGCCCTCTGCCCGATTCGTCGTTGGTATTGTGTCTTCTTGTTTTTTTATGTTTTTTACGTTTTTTATGTTTGGTGTTTTTCCTCCCTAGCATCCTCCTTAGGTTTGTGTGTTTTTTATGTTTTGTGTGTTTTTTACGGTTTCTTTTTGAAAGTTTTAGATGAGCAGAATCCCTCAAGTACAATCGCTTCATATATACTATATAATTATTATAAATATATATAAACCGCTTAGAGGGAGTTTTATAGTATATAATGTGAGTGAGTATTGTGTAAACATATGCAATGGAAGATTTTTGAAAGTAAAGAATTCTTGATTTTCCTCAATTTTAAAAAAAAATTGAAACCGGCCCTTTGATGATATATAAAGTACCAAAAAACAACATTCTCGCAACAGGGTGTTACCAACACCAGTACCCGAGTTTGGTCAAAGGGGTGACACTTAAGATGTCATGCTTCGTGCTTCGCGGGTTCAAATCCCGCCTGGTGTAAAGGAAAGTAATCTGCCTAATAGAGATACATCAGCTTGCCTAGCTCAGTCGGTAGAGCGCTCGCCTTTTAAGCGAGTGGTCGTGGGTTCGAGCCCCACGGTGAGCAAAGGAAACGACATATTCAGCCTAAAACCAAAGAGAATACGTAGCAATGTGGCGCAGAGGAAGCGTGTCTGGCTCATAACCAGAAGGTCAGTGGATCGAAACCACTCATTGCTAAATTTATAATATAATAATATTGTTATATATTGAGCGCCTATAGTCCAGCGGTTAGGATTCACCCCTTCCAAGGGTGAGGCCCGGGTTCAACTCCCGGTGGGCGCAAAGGTTTAGAGCACCTCAAAGTTCTATACAGTGGATGTATCCTCATTCCTATTGTGAATGATTTGGGTTGAATTCCCATTACTGTATTCATCCGTATTGGTTTAGTTGGTTATAATGGTCGGTTTTCACCCGACTGACCCGGGTTCGAATCCCGGATACGGAACGTATAGGAAATGACATCTCCTTCGGCAAAGAATCTAATCATCCGTATTGGTTTAGTTGGTTATAATGGTCGGTTTTCACCCGACTGACCCGGGTTCGAATCCCGGATACGGAACGTATAGGAAAGATCATCTCCTCCGACAAAGAATTCAATCAGCCCTGTTGGCGCAGTTGGATAGCGCGCACGCCTTCTAAGCGTGAGGTCGCGGGTTCAAGTCCCGCACAGGGTATTTTGGTCCTGTAGTGTAGATGGTTATCACGTTTGACTTTGAATCAAGCAACCGGGGTTCAAATCCCCGCTGGACCTTTAACTTTTGAGAAAAACCGTTGTAAATAAATAAATTATTATTTCCTTTTTTATTGAATAATAATTTAAATGCTTATAAATACCAACTTTTATCATCTTTACCATAATTGGTAAGATATTTTTTATAGTTTTTTATTATTTCGTCGGGTGTTTTACCTTTCACTCTTTTATATAATGCTTCGTATATGTCACTCGACATTGCAGATGTAATTATCGCCTTAATGTCTTTATTGTCTTCTAGTTCTATATATTTTTTTTTCTTCGCCGGTTGTGTTTTTGGTAATGTATAATGAACTATTTTATCAGTGTTATATACTAATATTACTTTGTCTCCTGATGCTAATCGTCTCCAAAAATTTTCTAATTTTTTATTTTTACCCCAAACGTTTGCATCGGTAGTTGTTTCTTTGTGTCGTTTTCTTGTTTTAGCCATTTTTTTATCTCTCCTTGTTCTTTTTTTTATGTGTTTAATAGTCTTTACTATTTCGATCCATCGCTTAACCTTTGATTTTGTCACAGTTACAATATACATTTTTCCGTCGTTACCGCGTTTTCGTGAACCAATCTTATATAAAGTTGCTGATTCAGTAGGAGAAGGTCTCATTATATAAAAAGATAGATTAAAAATACTTGCGGAAAAATCATAGAAGAACACGGGTGCGTTTAAAGAGGGTTCGCTCTAGAAAAAATAAGAAAAAGACAAACTAGGTAATTTAAAAAATAATATTATAACATATTATAAGATGAGTCATCTATTGGATATGTTAGATCCTTTCAGAGAAAATATGCGAATATTCACGGAGAGATATAACGCTTTTAATGACATATTAAAAATAGTTAATGGACGAGGGTTTGGACACGGTGGACTCACCCAAGAAGAGTATTATATAGCTGCGGCAGACCCCATCATCAACCTCGGTCCCGGTCAAGCCGAGGGATTAAAAGATGATTTCATTAATATTTGCGAAACGCTTATGGACGATGAGAACCAAGAAGGCTCTATTAAACACGTCGTTCAGCTGATGAATCACAATGATTTTATTTTAGATGGTATCTCTGACGAGGTCGCTGACCAATATGCAGATTACCAGTATTTATTTGAAACAACTATAGCAGTAAGCAGCAGCAGCAACGGCACCTTAGGTGAAATAGAATCGTTATTATCGCGCGCGAGAAGGATTGGGGTTTTTGAGGCAATGGCAAACTTCGACGGAAATTTGGTACAAGAAGGGATAGACACATTTAATACATTTATATTGTTTTTAGAAAGGGTGGCGGCTGTTGAGAACGAAGAGGATGTCGCAGGTGCCTCATTCGGATTATATACTAGAAAACATTCACATAATCCACGTCGGCGAAGAAGAAAATGTTCTACTAGAACAAAACGTAAAAAGAAGAAGGGACGCAAAAGGCGCTCTACCAGAGGAAGACGAAAAAAGAGGATTAAGAAACGCACACGCGGAAATAAAGATAGATATTAAACGGAATTTACATCTTTGACGCGTTTGGACATTAGACGCCCGATTGTTAATAAATTATTATTCCCTTTACTGAATAATAATTTAAATACTAAATTTTAGAACGCTTTACTTTTATGCTTTGTCGCTTTTATGCTTTTATGATTGTTACCTTTATGCTTTTTACCTTTATTCTTTTTACCTTTATTCTTTTTACTTTTATGCTTTTTACTTTTATGCTTTTTACTTCTAGTATAACATCGTCTCCTAGACCCAGACCCTTCCACGTGCCGGTCAAGTGGTTGATTAAATAACTCTATTAACTTCCCCCGCGTTGGAGGATATTCAATAATATCTCTATGAAGTGGAAGATACTTGGCAAAAAGTACTGCAGAGTGCCACCGCGCAGTTCGCAAGTGGTCCTCTTCTTCGTTAAGTCTTGTCTCTAACAAGTCAAAATAACTTTCATTTAGTCTAAGTTGGAGCCATTCGTTATATCCCAATCCCAACCCATCTGCGGTGCGCCAATCGAGTTTTGTTCCAGGTACAGTCACAAGACGGTCATCCCGACCAACGCCAAGAACGAGGATTGCGTATCCTTGTCCTGTCCCAAGTGGGTCTAATACATCAGATAATGCGCTATGTTGTAGGGCAAGTGAGTCGGACAATCTCCCGTGAGGGAGGAGGCCTTCTTTGGCCGCATCTGTCGCCCAATCTTCTCCTTTACTTTCGTCATCTCCAGCATCATCCTCGTCGATAGGTTGTTGTCCTAACAGAGTGCCCACGTGTTCTGGCTCCTCATCTACCCCTCCGTCTGTCTCGTCTATAAAAAAATTTCTCGGTGCATCCTCAAAACCCTGTTTAATAATATCGTGTATTCCGCCATCGGCTTTATGATGGGGTGCATTCAAATATGGAATTGAATCATCCGGATGGATATATTTCAAGAAGTCGCTGTGCAAAGATTTGCGCGCGGCGAGGCTGTGTACACCATAAATTTCCTCTACTACGTCAGTAATACCATCTATTTCTTTATAGAAATCTCTATCAACTAGATATTGCGCATATTCCGAACGAGATATGATTGGTTGTCCAGCATCTCTCCGCTGATTGTTCAACAGAGATATTTCTTCTTCCGTATATGCAGCCAACCCACCCGACATGCTACTTATTACACCTGGCGAGATTTTTCGCGTCCACATATCTTCCAGTTCTTTAAGTAAACTCCTGTTCTCGGTCGGCTCCCATATATTATCGACAAATCTTCTCGCATCTGTGGGTTCTAGTTTAAGAACCTCGATTAATTCTAAAACGTCGGGGTCTTGTTGTTTTGTATCATATTTTGGCACGTCGACCCCTATATTTTTATCGAAAAGATGTGCTGGTAAGTATGGTATAAGATTAAGATATGTACGATGGTATATCTTCGTTAATTTATCGATGGCGTTTAATAGTTTTTCTTTCTTTTCGACATTAGACGACTGATTTGTGCGACATACGCGATATATCTGGCCCAAACGCAGAACCTCCGTGTCTCCAACTTCCGGATCAATTGCCATAGGATCAACATATGCCCATCTAGCCAAAATATTTATACAATCCCGGGCTGTCCACCCCTCATCTTCTGCATCTTGCGCGAGCCCCCACGCCCCCTGCTTGTTCACGATTACATCCTGGTTGAAGACCCCGCCAACATCGCTGCCCCAAGACACCTCCTCTCCCGGAAAAAGAAGACGTTTTTCATTATTATGATTAATCTGTCTGGCACTATCCATTCTTAAATCCTGACCGAGACACGCATCAATTGTAGCCATTAATACTAAAGATAATTCTTTAAATTTATCAATTCTCCACTCATCAGAGTCGTCTCCACCACTTTGCCTTATTTCATCTAATTTTCCATTCAAAACCTCGCGGAGGTTATTTCCTTCTTTATCCGCCAAATCGATCAGCCCGACGCCATCTGGTTCAATTCCACCTAAATCGTCGTGCTTAAATTTATCAGCGAGAACATCTTCCGTAGGAATTCTAAAGTCCGCGTTTTTTTCCAGTATATTATCCCAGTCTTTAACTGTATCTAGTATTTTTCCTTCGCCACGCCGCAACGCTCCCGAACGAGCAGCGGAAACACCCTCAAGGACGGCGTCGTACATTCGTGTATATTTGAGATTTGAGATTAACAGAAGAGCAATCTTTTCTCCAAATAATTCAAAACAACTGTATAAAGACGGCAAGACTCGCTGTGTTGTTGTTCTTAACCTCCGTGTAGTTGTCCCTCCTCGCGTAATATTTCTCCTAGTATATCCTACCATATATATATATATATATATATATATATTATAAACAATTCCTCTGTCAAAATTGACCCTTTTTCAAAATGAAAAAAAATTGAAAACTTTTTTTCAGAAGAGCCAATATCACGATAACAAAATCAAAGACAAATTAATTATCAAACACATACTCAACCAGACAACGATGACCGCTACTATTCGCTCCGACACATCGACCACTTCGACGAGCAGAGTGAACCGGGGGAGAACACAGACGCGTAGGTTAACCAGTGTTCCCGCCGGGTGCGACGAGTGGGAGAAGAAGCCGTCTTTTGGGAGAAAGGACTTCAACTACGCGACCAACCCTCACGGTCGCTCGCACACGCGCAAGCAGAAGAAGGACGCCAAGAACGCATCGGCGAAGACGCGCCGCATCAGGCAGCGTGAGCGCGATCTCAAGCACTTCACACTCAGCGAAGCTCTCTGTGAGAAGGACTGCGAGCGTGGGGCGAACGATGACCCAGACTTGGCGAAGTACTACGAGGAGGTGGAGGACGAAAGACCGCAAGCATATCACGCGGATACGTGCTTCGAGGCGGCGGAGGCAGAGTTGTTGGCTTGTAGAACAGAGAGCGTTTTGCAGGGCGTCCACCACTCCCTTGCTGTTGCACCGCGCGAAGAGATGCAAGTAGACCCGGAAGTAATGTATTTCGTCCGAGTAACTGGCGAAGGTGATGAGATGACGGTGAAAGCTGAGCCGATGCAGCCAACCCCGTTGCGCGAACGACCGATTATTGTCAAGTTCGGCAGCGACTTCTGTTTCGCCCCTCGCACCTTCACTTACGAACTAGCAGGTGACGGCACGAAGTGCCTTGTTCGGAAAATCAACGACGAGTTCTTGGTGATGGCTTGCGACCACTTCATGGACCACCCAGAAGACATCAACGATGACGATGTGTGGATGAGGTCGGCAATTGGTGAACTCATCGAGCCGACTGCCCCAGATAACCCGCAATGCGAGGATATCGTCGGGAAGGAGGTCGACTTCTGGCCTCTCAAGCCGTGCTATTTCTAGAAATGTTGGCACATAGAAAAAAATAAAACAATAAAAAACAATAAAAAACAATAAAAAACAATAAAAATAATCACGCTGGGGCCGCAGCGTTTTTTTATTATTATTAAGATCTGAATAAGCGCTTGGAGGGGTTGTTTTTTTTCAAATTTCATAAAATTGAAAACTTTTTTTCAGAAGAGCCAATATCACGATAACAAAATCAAAGACAAATTAATTATCAAACACATACTCAACCAGACAACGATGACCGGAACCATTCGCAACTCACCTACGTCCTCGTCGAACCGCACCAAAACACGCGGAGCGACGGCGCGGAAGGCAAGCGGCTACGGGAGGGGGGGGGAGAGCGGTGAACACAACCGAAAGTCGCATACGGACAACAAGTTCACGTCGGCAAAGCGTCGCCGCGTTAGGCAGCGCGAGCGAGAGCTGAAGGACTTTACGCTTAGCGAACAGTTGGGCAACACCGACCGCGAGTGGTGGGCGGCGCAGCAAGACTCAGACGCGGAACTATTTCCCAGCAAGTGGGAATTGCAGGAGGCGCGGTTGGACAACATCTTCATCTGCGCAACACTCGATCTCAGCCGCGTCCATCAGCAGATTAATGAAATCAGTGAGGAGCTGGCTGTGAGGCAGTCTTATGTAGACTGCTGGAGAGGGGCGGGAGAGGGGCCGTTCCCCTTTGTTCAACGAAACGTCGGGTGGGCCTGCACGTCGACGAGCGCCCTGCGCTTGCGATTGGAGGAGGAGGAAGACTGTGCCCTGCATTTGGAGGAAAAAATCAGGCTTATTCGCGGTGGTTCTCCTCGAGTAATTTCTGCGGTGCCGTGTGCGGAGGAGAGCTGTGTGGTGTACGATGATGGTGCAAGTGTAGCCGCTGTCGCATCGGCCGACCAGGAGTGTAACGGTTACGCGGACGAATCATCCGAAACAGACGATGATGATGATGCCGAGATGGATCGCCGGTTCCGGGCAAACCAATCCGTCGCCCGACTGGAGTGGGAGCACGAGCGGAAAGATAAGTGGATATGGGATTCTGTGTTGGTGAAGAATTATATGGTGTGCTTGCTGCAGTGTCACAAGAACGGGGATTGAATCCGGAAACCTCACTCACTTGAAAATTGAATGAATGTATAATTTCAACTTTTGAGAAAAGTTGAGCAAAACATAAAAAAAACATAAAAAAACATAAAAAAACATAAAAAAAACATAAAAAAAAACATAAAAACATAACGCTGGTGTGCAGTTTTTTTTGGGGGTTTCCTTAAAAAATTGAAATACTTTTAATCCGTTAATCTGATATTAAATAATCTGAACCAGAATATACAATTACGATGTCAACGTTAGATTTTGACGATGTTATCACCTGCCTGCGCGAAATGCCTTCGCACGTAATTGGTGATGGGGTAAGTGGTGGAGGGGTATGCGTACCACTCCACATTCCTCCGTGTAAGATGTTCCTTCCGAATATCTTTGATATAAATACGCCCCTCAGCGTAATCGCCGAAGCATCTCGTTACTATGTCGCAGAACCTATCGGGGAGGCGAGAGACGCCATCGTCGGAATGACCAATCAAGATTTCGAGGACAATAAATTAATAATCTGGGTAATGCTCGGGGAACCGGTAGTTCTTAAGAATGATACCGCCTACTGGGGATGCAGGTCTAAGTGGAAGAAGCTTATGCGAAAGAGTTCTCTTTCGGACTGGGATAGAGGTGATGGCGACACTTCCTCCGGCGGAGAAGACTGCTGCGGTGGTGCCGAAAAGAGCCGACGGCTCTCATTTAATCACGAGATTGATGTAAAGCTTATTGCTCCAAAAGAAGGAGATGACTTTGATGTCGATAAAGATGAATGCAAGGGTCATAAGAACTTGGCCGACCCTCTATTAGCTGAGGAGGATTATGAGGAATATTGGGTGTCTAGTCCGTTTCCAAAAGATGATGGTGCACTTCGTCCGTTTTACCACACAACTAAGATGAGTTCTAAGGGGTGGTGTCTGTGTAAGAAGCCGCCTATGAAAAAACCAGGTCGCCCTATTTCATGCAGGAAATGTTTGAATATGGAACTGCGGAAGTTTGCTAGGAAGAGCACACCCGAGGAGTTTCACAAACAATATCTTAAAAACGCCGGTCTTGAATAATATGGTTATAGTAAAATAAATATATTATATTTTGTTTATATAAAATATATTTTTTTCATCGACAAACTAATAAATATATTTATTTTTATATATATATTATCTCACTATACTGTATAATATGAAATATAAAGAGAAGTTGATTTGTTGTAGTGTTTTAATTGCGGTTGTAATTAATATTGTTTTACCTATGATTGCTACTCCGTTTGCGACGAAGGAGGAGGCGAGCCCATCAAACGGAGCACACCATCTGTCTTTTAAAGGACAGATTATGCATATGTTGGTACATCACGGACACGTTCCCGTTAGCAGCAGTTTAATTGTTGCGGTTATAGTAGGCATTTCTGTATGTTTAGGAAGCAACTGCGCCAAATAAATTAGCAGGGATTTTCTTCCTCCACATAACAATTTTTATTTATAATCATATTGTAAATAAAAAATTTTATTTATAATATATATAATGTCGTACGGGTCTGAAATAGATTTTAGGAATCTAATTGGTTGGATGGACAAAAAAGGAAAAGCTGGAACACTCGGCGAGTTATTCCCGGAGCTTGCTACCCTCGATCTAAAAGATGCACTATCCGAGTGGGAGTTATTAAAAGCCCCACACAAAGAAGAAGTACAAGACCCGGAAAATGAAGACATTATAATCGCAGAAATATTAATTAAAAAACGTTTAGAGGACGAAAGGAGGCAACTTAGAAATATAACACACCACGGTGAGCTCCAGCGTTTATTTAGACAAAAAAGTGAGGGAATGGGGAAAGGCAAAGGCCGGTATATAAAATCTTTCAAGCATAAGAAAAAGAGAAAATCAGCTGGTCGTAGAAAATCAGCTGGTCGTAGAAAATCAGCTGGTCGTAGAAAATCGGCTGGTCGTAGAAAATCAGCTGGTCGTAGAAAATCAGCTGGTCGTAGAAAATCGGCTGGTCGTAGAAAATCAGCGTCTGCCGGAGATACAAAAAAACGCGGGCGCCGCCGTAAACAACATTCCAAAAAATAACCTTATAATATTAAATACTTTCACTGGATGATGCGATACTTTTTGGTAAATCTCTTATTTTTCCCCTCTATTTTCCTTTTTTGAACGCATATATATTAAATAAAAAATTTTATTTATAATCATTATATTGTAAATAAAATTGAAATAATCAAAAATAATAAATTTAGACCAAATATGTCTTCCGCAGTAAAAACGATGCAGTTGCAAATGGAGCGTCTTCAAGAAGAGATGTCGAATACACTCAATACGGAGAAAATCAGAAAAACGCGAGCCCAAGAACGTTCTATTCTCGCCAAACCAAATATGGAATTTATGAAAGGTCTTTTGGATAAATCAAGCACACTCAGGGAGTATTATGCCGCAGAAGACCCAACAACGCATTGGTTGCACGAATATTACCCTCGTCCTTGCTCGCCCGCGCAGCGCCAGCGCCTCTCGTACATGTCGGCAAGGAAAAATGAAATTATATCAGAAAAGCGTAATATTAATAACACAATCGACGAGGAAAAGAAGTTCGAATGGGAGGGCGTCCGGAAGAACGCCGCATTAACCGAAGAACTAAAGGAAATTACAGACCATTTGCAAGAACAAGAGCAAGACGATCATGACGAGCAAGAATATAAGAATATTACAACATTGCCCGGGAGGATGCCCCCACAACCACTTTTGGGAATTGCGCCAGTAGAAACCGACACCAAATTCTTAGAGAGCGTTTATAATATGTTCCACATTCAGTCAAAACAAATCAAAACACTAGAGGCGGAAATCCAAGAACTTAAAAAAGATAAATAGATTATTTACATTTCACCACTTCTCGCTCTCTCCAGTTTGGGTTTACTTTTCCCCTTCTTTTTCTTTTTCTTTTTTCTTGTCTTTTCCTCTGCCCGTCTTTTTTCAATAGATTTTTTCATTTTCGTTTGCTTGAGTCTGCGCGTTTCCATTCGTTTTAATTCATCGTGTAAAAATTTGCTTAATAATTCTCTATCTTCTCGTTGTGTCTCTATCCTCCCTCTCATAACAGACGCACCAACGCCTCCTCCCAAATTATCTTGGGAGGGTAGTGAAAGATTTAAACATCCGGTGTGGTCTGGTGGAAGACACAATCCGGTGACACTATTCACAGCACGATTCGCTAATTGATCTAAAACTTCATTATAAACGCCCGAACTTATACGCGATAACGCCGAGCGCTGCGATGCCCTCGCCCTCGCCGGTCGCACTGCACCTCTTCTCTCTCGTAATTCTGAGAATTTTCGGCCAACTCGCGGTCCTTCCTGCGTCGCAGCTTCCCTCTCGAGATAATTGCGCAAATCTCTATCTACAACACTATCGCGTTTGAGCTCTGCTCGTCTTGCGGCTTCAATTCGTTGTTTCAACTTTCTCGTTCTAAACCGATGTGGTTGTAGATTGCGAATACGCCTTTTAAAATTGTTCCACTTCTCCCCACTCCCCATATTATTTCTCGACCTGCACTTTTTTCTTTTTGTATGTTTAGACATATACATATATATGTTATTTTATTTTCCAAAAAAATTGAAATGTACTAAAGTAATCGAATAATATAATACATATGACAACTGCTATTAACAACACCACTAATTTCAAAACCACGATGACTTCCGACCGCCAAACTCGGTGCTTTAATGCATACATGGCAGTTTACAAAGACAACGCATATAGTTCTATGGAACATCGGGATTGGGTTCAAGATATGATGCTCAAATATCCCGAACTTTGCCGGACAACCCTCGTCTACCATCATGAAGACCGTCAAGATGGATATACAAACCGGGTGGGCGAACGCGTATATGGAACGGACGATAAGATTATAGACTGCTTGAAGCACCCTATCCCTGTATATTGGGGGAGACAGATGGCCGACCTATTTGATTGGACTGCTGTTAGGCGTGGTCTTGGTTATAATGAAGCGCTTGCCTCGTCAATGCCCGAAGAGCTTCGTGATACCGTGCGATATGCGATTGTAGGAAAAGTGAAGGTCAAGGAACACGGAGAATTTCCCGAACGCGACTCTCACGTGATTCACACGGAGGGGATTAATCTTGAATCTTCGGAAACTGCCGCGTTTAAATCTATGATTCCTGGAAAGCGTAAAGACGATATTCTTCTTGAATATTTCAAGCGCCACCGCTCAATGCTAAAGCTTATTATTGAGGCCGCGATGTCGCAAACAGCTGACGGAGAACACGCGTTTATTCAAGCCCCTATGATCGGAGCGGGATGTTTCCTCCGAGGCGTTGAAGATACCGACTTGGATATTAATGACTTTCTTGAGCAACAGGTTTCTGCAATGGTAAGCGTTCTTAATATGGCTCCGCCCGAATATAACTTTACATATAAGCTCTGTATCTTTAATACAAGCGAGTTTAGCAATGAGATTGTTGCGGTTTACCAAAAGCTTGCGGAGACGGATAAAAGATTTGAACTAGGACTTAATGGGGACGGGGGCAACGTTCTCTCGAAAGTGCCTTTTGCGGTCCCAAACCAAAAGGTATTTGTTGTAAATGCCGGGGACTTGAGGTCTTGTATTGGGAATGGGATGAGCCACGAGAATTCGGTGGAAGGGTTTATTGTGGCTAATGCTAAGGGATACAATCCCCAGTGGCAAAATACTAGCTTTCTCCATAATGCATACTTTAATCCCGATATCTTTCGTCCGGCAGAAGCAGAATCTCGAGGCCATCAAGTATGGAAAGAAACAACATCTTGGTAATGTTTAAAATTTATATTCTCATAACACATTTTATATATTTTTATATTTTTATATTTTTTATTATATATATATATATATATAATGCCTCGTTCAAGAAGTGATAACAATACATTTTTGGTCTCTCGCCCTCGAGAAGAGGAATTAAGCAGAAAATTAGGAGTAAATCTTATGAATATTTTAACACGCAAAAAGGAAGAAAAAGAACAATTTATCGAAGATTGTGTTGAAGATGCGTTAGAAAGGCAGGAACAAAGATTAGCGAGAAAAAGGAAGCGCGCTAAAAAAGAAAAGTGGACATCAATGGTTGATGGTGGGTGGGATGAACATCATTTTAGAAGAGTTTGTCGAGAAAAAATAGAAGCTGCTATGGCGCAGGAGGAGGAGGAATCGCTCCGGATAAGAGCTGCGGAGGAGTCGGTGCGCGATGCGGGTTTTCTTGGAGAGGGTTCTCGCAGAAGCCACAAGGCACGCAGAAGCCACAGGGCACGCAGAAGCCACAGGGCACGCAGAAGCCACAGGGCACGCAGAAGCCACAGAGCACGCAGAAGCCACAGGGCACGCAGAAGCCACAGGGCACGCAGAAGCCACAGGGCACGCAGAAGCCACAGGGCACGAAGAGTATAATTTATAATATTTAACCTGTAATTTATCATAACGCACCTATATATTTTTATTATTTCAAAAAAATTGAAAAGCTTTAATGCTTTAAATATAATCTACATAACCATACGTATTATGGTATCCAAACATATGTTCACCATCCTTATGGGAATTCACTCGGTTTATGCAGATTCTTGCACCTCTCAGCAAGTATTTTCCCATCTGGATACAAACAACGACGGCATTATCACGTTCTCGGAGGTGGAGCACATCGTTGGCAAGAGTTATCTCCCAATCAAAAACGACGTCGACGAATGCAGCTGTTTTAGATGCAACGGAGTGCACTTCCAGAAGGCAGTTATATGCGATGTGTATGATAATTCCGGATGCACGAATGGCAACAGTCGCGATAACTGCTACACCACAAGCATTAAAAAGTGTGAGTGCAACTTCTATTCAAAAAATGTATATGTTTGCAAGATACCTCTAACCCACTCTTTCGAGAATTATACCGAAAACCCAATAAATTATAATGTTAAAATGGATGAAGCGAATATCAGCAGAAAGTCATCTCGTGCAAATATGGAGGAGCGGTCTGAAAGCTCCTATCAAAATGATGGAAATACTGGGCTTGATATTGTTGATTTAGCCGTGGGATATATGATCGGGGATGCACTCGGCACAGTGATGTCGGAAATGCTGATTGGAAAAGACACATACTAAGAAGTTTAATCTCAATAAAATAAATAAAATAAATGGAAGGTGTAAGTAATCGGTTATACAATAAAAAACGCCTATATTTTCTTTTTAATATTTCCCTTTTATTTTAATCATCGTCTTCGCTATCACTGCTATCACTGCTATCACTGCTATGTTCATTTTTTTTAGGAACATTTGTTGCTGCTGCTGCTGCCGCTGTTGCTACTGCTGTTGCTACTTCTGTGGCTACTTCTGTTGCTACTTCTGATGCTACTTCTGATGCTTCTGCTCCTGCACCTGCACCACCACCCGGGCAGGAACTCCCCTCTGGTGCGGGACACGCCGGAGGAAGTTGCGCGTGCAGTTCAACCATAGAATCGGGAATATAAAATTCATAATCGGGTTCCGATTGAAAATGGATGTCGGTGCTGCGGAAGTTAGACAACGCTTCCACGATGTCGGGAGGCAATGTATTGCCGATTGTAGATACTCCTTCTGAATAGCCCCATTGGCCCTTAAACATATTACTAATACAACCGTCATCAATTAATTTCTTCATTTTTTCCCACGACGTTTCTCCTGAAATATTTTCCAGTCGGCTGAGGGGGAGGTCGCGTAATCGGCGTGACGGACCGGCACTTAGCTCATTATCTACCTTTTCGTAGATAGTGCGGTGTCCGGCAAGGTATCTATAAGACCGCTGATGTTCTTCGCTACAATGATTGTAAATCACGCCCCCGCGAGAACCGTAACAAAAGCCATCTTTACTAATAGAAAGAATTACATATCTTCTACATTCTTCTGTCCAGCAAGTCTGTACCGTATACCCGAGACTCCTTATACAATCCGCTACGCTCGCTGCTTTTGTGCTCTGGTGATCAATATCGCAAAGTAGATGGCGCCCTTGTCGTCGGCGTTGATGCGCATTTGCAATATTTTCCGCAGAATAGTGTCGATGCCGCCCGTAGACGTTAAATACAGACGCGACAGACCACCCCTTGTTAAAATCAGTCATAATTGTTGAGGGTGTTTTGTTGAATTATATGTCATTTAATTTTTGGATATTAAAAGTTTTCAATTTTATTTATAAACAAAATAAAAAATTGCACCTATATTTTTATTTTGTTTTATTTATTATCAGTCGTCCTCGCTATCACTACTATCACTGCTACTACTACTACTATCGCTACGAGTATGCGTCTTTTTAGAGGTAGTTGCTGGTTGAGACGCTGCTACTGCTTGTTGAGACGCTGCTACTGCTTGTTGAGACACTGCTACTGCTTCTACAGCAGCTCCTGCGCCGCCTCCCTGATTATTGGTAGATTCGGGTGGAGGGCACGCATCAGGGGTTTCCTGCATGCTGGGAGGAATATAAAATTCGCAGTCTGGTTCCCTTACAAAATTAGGACAATCGCTGCGGAAGTCTTGCAAAGCTTGTACGATGTCGTTAGGAAGTGTATTTCCGATGGTAGACG
>Ga0307998_1000985_pt1 | contig 15644 bp, 12 predicted proteins | sample Davwhametageno37_FD_203147 | JGI IMG/M metagenome (GOLD analysis project Ga0307998, IMG submission 203147) | Marine microbial communities from Davis Island wharf, Antarctic Ocean - #37 | ecosystem: Environmental > Aquatic > Marine > Unclassified | place: Antarctic Ocean: Davis Island wharf... | reverse complement strand
ATGTTACAAATGAGAACTTCAGACAATGAAGTACTTGCGGCAACCCATGGTCGTGGGCTATTCTCTTCTGATGGATTTAATGGCTCTGGTTCACCATTAATCACTTGGGCGAATCAGTCAGCAGACACTACTATATCTTGTGATGCTTCAAGCCTACCTGCTAATACCGGAACCCCGACAGCTACTACAACTTGTGGTACTGGAGGTCTAGCTGTTACTTCTTCTGATGCTTCTATTGCAGGTAGTTGTGTTAATTCTTCTTTACTTACACGTACTTGGACTGCTACTGATAACTGTGGTAACAGTGAAAATTTCGATCAATTAATTACAATTCAAGACATAGTTAACCCTACCATTACTTGTCCTGCTAATCAAATACAAATAGCTTCAAATGGAACAGATACTATTCTTTTAGATTACACAACAATGGCAACTATGAGTGACAACTGTTCAAGTAACCCAAACATCACAGTAATTCAATCACCTGCTATTGGTTCTACGCAAAACATAGGAACTGTTAATATTACTTTAACTGCTACTGACGAATGTGGAAACTCTGCTAACTGTAACTTTGATGTGGTGATAACTGGAACAAGTAGTATTACTTGGACCAATCAATCAGCAAACACTACTATATCTTGTGATGCTTCTAGCCTGCCTGCTAATACCGGAAGCTCGACAGCTACTTCAACTTGTGGTACTGGAGGTCTAGCTATTACTTCTTCTGATGCTTCTGTTGTAGGTAGTTGTGCTAATTCTTCTGTACTTACACGTACTTGGACTGCTACTGATAACTGTGGTAACAGTGACAATTTCGATCAAGTAATTACAATACAAGACATCGTTAATCCTTCAATTACTTGCCCTGCTAACAAAACACAAATTGCTGCGAATGGAATAAATACAACTTTAAGTGATTATACTACTTTAGCAACTATTAGTGACAATTGCTCTAGCAATGCAAACATTAATGTTACTCAATCTCCAGCAATTGGATCTACACAAGCTATCGGAACAGTAAACGTTACATTAACTGCTACAGACGAATGTGGAAACTCTAACAACTGTAACTTTGATGTTGTTATTTCTGGGTCAACATACTGTACATCTAACTACACTAGTGCAGCTGGAGAGTTTATTAACAACGTTACATTTAACACAATAGCAAATACGTCTGGCCAAGACCCTAATGGGTATGGAGACTATACTTCTCAAGTAACTAATCTTAATTTATCAACTACACACCTGATAAATATTAGTATTAATACCGCTGGAAGCTTTACCGATCATTGTTGGGTATATATTGACTGGAATCAAAATTACGATTTCAATGATGCTGGTGAGGCTTATGACTTAGGAGACCTTACTAACTCAACTACTAGTAGTTTAGCAACTGGAATTACAGTCCCTGCAGGTGCATTGCTAGGGAACACAAGAATGCGAGTTAATACTGAATGGAATCAAAATCCAGGACCATGTGATGCTGACCATACTTCTGAATGGGGAGAAACAGAAGATTACACATTAAATATTCTACCCTTACTCCCTTCTATAACTTGGACTAGTCAACCAGTAAACACTACTATATCTTGTGATGCTTCTAACTTGCCAGCTAATACTGGTAACGCAACAGCAACTACAACTTGTAGTACTGGAGTATTATCAGTTACTTCATCTGATGCTAACGCTACTGGTATTTGTGCTAACACTTCAGCTGTCACACGTACTTGGACTGCAACTGACAGCTGTGGAAACATTGAAACATTTGATCAAATCATTACAATTCAAGACATCATTAATCCTACTATAACTTGTCCTGCTAACCAAGCACAAACTGCCGCAAATGGAGTAAATACTTCGCTAAGTAGCTATACTACTATAGCTACTGTTAGTGACAACTGCTCTAACGCTGCAAACGTTACTGTTACTCAATCACCTGCTATTGGTTCTTCACAAAACGTAGGAACTGTTAACATTACACTTACTGCTACTGATGAATGCGGAAACTCTGCTAACTGTAACTTTGATGTGGCGATTACAAATACTAGTGCTATAACTTGGACAAACCAACCAACAAACACTACAATATCATGTGATGCATCTAACCTACCAGCTAACACTGGAAATGCAACAGCAACTACAACTTGTATTGCTGCTGGAGGAGTAACGATCTCATCTTCTGACACATCTACTGCCGGAAGTTGTGCTAATGCGTCTGTAATTATACGAACTTGGACTGCTGCTGACAATTGTGGTAACACTGAAACATTTGACCAAATTATTACAATTCAGGACATCATTAATCCAATAATAACTTGTCCTGCTAATCAAATTCAAATAGCTTCAAATGGAATAGATACTATTCTTTTAGATTACACAACAATGGCAACTATCAGTGATAACTGTTCAAGTAACCCAAACATTACTGTTACTCAATCACCTGCTATTGGTTCTACACAAAACGTAGGCACTGTTAACATTACACTTACTGCAACTGATGAGTGTGGAAACACTTCTGACTGTATTTTTGATGTTGATATCACATCAACAGTAGGAGTTGCAGATAACACAAGAGTTAACATCTCGATTTTTCCTAATCCAAATACAGGATTATTTACAATAGATTTAGGTACTGAAATGAATGGAGACATTACTATAAAAGTATATAACCTTTTGGGAGAAGTTGTTTACAACGAGTATAAAGACAGTTCAAATTCTGCTTACAAATTAAACCTTCAACATGTTGACAAAGGAATATACTTCGTAAGTATTAAAAGAGATAAAAACACTATCGTTAAGAAAATAATGATAATGTAGTTTTAATTAACTGCTACAAAAAAAGGGATATCAAATTGATATCCCTTTTTTTAGTGTCTAATAAGTCTAAGCATTTAATTGTTCCAATTGTTGTTCACCGTCTTCCCAATCTGACATAGCCTTCTCTAAATCTTTTTTCACAACATTATAACCCTCCATAATCTCTTCATTATAAGCTGATGAATCTAATAATTCCTGATTCATTTCTTCCACTTTAGCTTCTAGCTCAGCAATAAGTTTTTCTAACTTATTAATTTTATTCTGTGCTTTCCGAATATCTTTATCCTTTTGTTTTCGCTCTTCGTAACTCAATTTATTATCCGAATTGTTTTTATCCTTCTTTTCTACTACTTTGGCTTTATGCTCAAATTCCCGAATAGTTTTAGCCTTTTTAGATTCTAAAAACTCATAAACACCCCCTAAAAACTGCTTTACATTACCCCCACTAAACTCGTACATCTCAGATGTTAATCCATCCAAGAAATCTCTATCATGTGAAATCACAATTAATGTTCCATCATAATTTTTTAATGCCTGCTTTAAAACATCTTTAGATCTGATATCTAAGTGATTTGTTGGCTCATCTAACACCAATAAATTTATTGGTTCTAACAATAGCTTACATAAAGCAACTCTTGCTCTTTCTCCACCTGAAAGGACTTTTATTTTCTTTGAAACTTCTTCTTCTCCAAACATAAAGGAACCCAATAAAGCTCTAACTTTTTTTCTTACCTCTCCATGCGCTGCTTCATCAATAGTTTCAAAAACTGTTTTTTCCTTATCCAACTCTTCAGCCTGGTTTTGAGCAAAATAAGCCATTTCAGTATTATGACCAATTTTCAATTCTCCTTGATGCTGCAACTCTCCAACTAAAGCTCTAATCATTGTGGTTTTACCTTCACCATTCTTTCCAACAAAAGCAACTTTTTTACCTCTCTCAATAAAATAGTTAACCCCACTAAAAACCTGATTATCACCAAAAGCCTTTCCCACTTCATTTGCCTCTACCGAAACCTTACCAGATCTTGGTGCTGGTGGAAAAGAAAATTGCATCGAATTATTATCTTCTTCCTCTATTTCAATTCTATCTAATCTAGCAAGTTGTTTTATTCTACTTTGTACCTGAACAGCTTTACTCGCTTTAGATCTAAAACGTTCAATAAACTTTTCGGTATCTTGTATTTGTTTTTGTTGATTCGTATAAGCAGCCTTTTGCTGATCTCTTCGTTCTTGTCGCTGACTTAAATATTTGGTGTAAAAAGTTTTGTAATCAAATATCTTTCCTAAAGAAATCTCAATTGTTCTATTGGTTACTCCATCTAAAAATGCTCTATCGTGAGATACTAATACAACACCTCCGTGATACACTTTTAAAAAATCCTCTAACCATTGTATCGATTCAATGTCCAAGTGATTGGTCGGCTCATCCAACAACAATACATCTGCATTTGACAATAAAATTTTTGCCAACTCAATACGCATTCTCCAACCACCACTAAAATCGTCAGTTAAACGTGTAAAGTCTTCAGCAGAAAACCCTAAACCTTTTAAGATATTTTCACAGTCAGAATCAATATTAAAACCACCAAGTAAACCAATACGTTCATTTAAATCACTCAACTCATTCAGCATTTCTGAATAACTATCAGATTCGTAATCAGTTCGTACTGCTAGTTGGTCATTAATCACATCAATTTTTGTATTGACTTCGTTCACTTCCTTAAAAACAGATTTAGCCTCTTCCATTACAGTTTTACCACAAGCAAAATCCATATCCTGAGGCAAATAACCTATTCTAAAACCACTTGGCATAGATATGTTCCCTCCATCAGAATCAGATTCTCCCGCAACTATCTTCAATAAAGAAGATTTTCCTGCGCCATTCTTTCCAACCAGACCAATTCTGTCTGTTTTATTGATAATAAAAGAAATCTTGTTAAACAAATAACGTTCACCAAAATTTACTGACAATTCATTAATTCCAACCATGTTGCGAAATTAGTTAAAGTAAGTGATATGGATCAGAATTTTGTATTGATGAATTGAATATCTTTGTAAAGAATTTAACCAAAATAAAAAATGGCGCAAACTCCAAACATTATCAATAGCATTCTCAAATACAGATGTCCGAAATGTCGTGAAGGAGATTTATTCATTAACAAGAACGTTTTTAAGTATAAAAACTTTTTAGATGTACGCGACAATTGTCCTAAATGCAATCAAGATTTCCAAATAGAAGCTGGATTTTATTTAGGGGCTATGTTTGTTAGCTACGCTTTAACAATAGCCTTAACAACATCCATTTTTGTAGCATTCATTGTTTTTAATATTTACAGTCTAGCTCCTTTTCTAATTACCGCAGGAATTTGTTTAATAATAACAACACCCATTCTGCTTCGCGTTTCTCGTTCTATTTGGATTGCCATGTCTGTGACATATAAATTTAATGCTATTTCAGATTATGAAGCACGAAATAAAAATTAATAAAACCGCTGTTTACCACACTCTAGGTGAAGTCAAAACAGCCAAAAAAATTTGGATCGTTTTACACGGATATGGCTATTTAGCTGAATTCTTCATAAAAAAATTCAACCCGGTTTTAAATGACCGTACAGCTATAATTGCTCCCGAAGGATTATCTAAATTCTATTTAAACGGAGTTGGAGTTGATGGTAGAATGGGTGCCAGTTGGTTGACTAAAGATAATCGAGAAACGGAGATTGATGATTACATTAAATATCTCGATCAACTTTACAAAGCAATTATCGAAGAAAACGAAACCTCAAATTTAAAAATAAATGTAGTTGGTTTTTCACAAGGTGGAGCAACTGCCAGCAGATGGATTGCGAACCAAAAATCGAAATGTGACAACTTTATTTTATGGGCAAGTTCGTTTGCTGAAGAAATTGATTTAGAAACTCTCTCAAAAAATAAAAAGGTATTTGTACTGTTTGGTGATGCTGATAAATTCATCAAAAAGGAACAAGTTAATGCTTATGAAAAACTCCTTGCATCTTCTAAAATTGAATGTCAGCTTATCCGATTTGAAGGAAAACATGATATTCCTAAAGAAGTTTTAATTCGAGAAACAAAGAATAATAATTGGTAATAAAAATAAAGCTAACTTAGGGGTTAAACTTATTGAGAATTAAAGCGTCTAATGCACCAACAATTAGTTTAACTAAATAAAGCCACAGACTTTTGAATTCGAATAGAACTTATGAGATTATTATTTATTATTATATTCTTACTCAACCTTCAAGTTTCTAGCGGTCAAAACATAAATCGAATCAATGTTATAGTTTCTCCGATAGTTAAGAGTAAAGACAATAGCTCTTCATCAAATATAGGCTCTATTGCCGTAACTAATCTTAAATTTTACCTTACAAAAATTTCGCTAACTAAATCACAGAAAACTGTATGGCAAGAGGAGAATAGTTATCATCTTATAGATATTTCGAATCCAAAGTCTTTAGATTTTGTACTCAATTTATCCAAAAACATATATTTTGATGCGATTCATTTTTTATTCGGAACAGATAGCTTAATAAATATTTCGGGCGTAATGGGTGGAGATTTAGACCCTATAAAGGGAATGTATTGGGCTTGGAATAGTGGTTATATCAACTTTAAACTTGAAGGAGAAAAAAACACAATTCCTTTTGAATTTCATTTAGGTGGTTATACTCCACCTTTTCAAACGGTTCAAAAAATCAAACTAAAAACCAACAGTAAAAACAATCTAATTATCGAATTAGATATTATTAAATTTTTAAAACAATTAGATTTAACAACACAAAAAAAAATAATGAGTCCAGGAAAAGAAGCTCAACAATTAGCAATTATGCTCTCTACTTTATTTTCTATTCGTGAATAAAAACAGCGTTATAGTATTTTTAAGCATCTTTGCTTTTTTGGGATTATCCATGTACTTCCCTTACACTCCCTCTCTTGTTAAATTTGAGCATCCTAAATATTGGCCAAAACCCGTTTATAATTTTGAGAAAAACCCATTAACAGAAGAAGGGATAAGCTTAGGAAGAAAACTTTTTTATGATCCCATTCTATCTAGAGACAGTTCTGTTTCTTGTAGTAGTTGTCATTTATCTTACACCGCTTTTACACATGTAGACCATTCATTAAGCCATGGAATTAACGACAGTATCGGAACAAGGAATTCTCCATCGTTAATTAATTTGGCATGGCATAGTTCCTTTATGTGGGATGGTGCTGTTAATCATTTAGATGTTCAGGCTCTAGCTCCAATAACCCATCCTGAAGAAATGGGTGAAGACCTAAATAATGTAATTAGAAAACTAAAAACCACGCAAGGTTATTCTAACATGTTTTATAAGGCTTTTAAAGACAGCTCTATAACTGGCGAGCATCTACTCAAAGCAATTTCTCAATTTGAGCTCACACTAATTTCATGCAACTCTAAATACGATAGCGTAATGCGTAAAACCTCAACCTTTACTTTGCAAGAGGAAAATGGTTATCAAATCTATCAAAAGAACTGTATCAGCTGTCATTCAGAACCTTTATTCACAAATAATCAATTCGAAAAAAATGGATTACCCACAGATCCTTTATTAAATGATTTTGGGCGATACAACATTACAAAAGACCCTACTGATTCACTAAAATTTAAAGTTCCTACTTTAAGAAATATTGAATTCTCATTCCCTTACATGCATGATGGAAGATTTAAAAACCTGTCTCAAGTTTTTAAACATTACACCTCCATCACAAGTAATTCTATACTACTTTCATCAAATGAGAAGGTTGATTTAACAGCTTTTTTACTAACGCTAACCGACAAGCACTTCTTATTTAATAAAAAACATTCTTTCCCAAGAGAACTTTTTTACCCCACAAACAAGGAATAGACTATTTAAAATAATTACGTATAAAATTAAACCTTCGCATATTTTAAGAGTCTTAACCCAAAGCAATACCTAACGTAAACTAAAAACATGAAAAAAATCATCTTATTGACTACGCTTTTAATTTTCCAATTAGGACTTAAAGCACAAACTAATCCGGCTATTACATCTTGGCTACAAAACATCACAACCATGGGGCGTCACTATGTAAGCGGAAACTCAACCCCTATCACTGATAATAATTTAGTAAATGTACAGCTAGTCCAATATGACGCTAATTATTCTTACGTTTCTGCAACTGGAATTCCTGCTTATGTTACAGGTCCCTTTTTAGATGGGAACCCTTCATTAGCTACAGCTCAAAATTCAATTTTTAAAATCCCTTTAAACCCATCTCAAAATATGGGAGCACCTACTTTAGGAGGTATGGGAAATATTGGTGTATTTATTAATGGAACAGCTTTATTTAATTATGCGGATGGTGTTTCATGGAATCCAACTACAAATACTTTATGTGGAGGACCAGGAAATCCTCCTTGCCCTGGTGGACCAATGGCTACAATGGACTGGAACAGAGATGCTATTCCTGCGGAAAACGATGGGTTTGATTGTTCAAAAGGGCACCCAGCAATGGGGAATTATCACCACCATCAAAACCCAAGTGCTTTTAAATTAGATTTAAATGTATTGTCAACAATTTGCAATACTTATGATGCTGATGGATTATATGCAATAGACAACACTCAACATGCTCCATTAATCGGTTTTGCTTACGATGGTTTTCCAATTTACGGAGCTTATGGCTATGCAGACATTAACAGTGCTGGAGCAATTACTAGAATAAAATCTAGTTATGAATTGGGTAGTTCAACAACAAGAACGAATGGACCGAATGTAACCGCAACGTATTTTAATGGTTATTTTAAAGAAGATTACACGTTTGTTAGCCATCCTGGTAATACTGATTATTTAGATGAGCACAATGGAAGGTTTTGTGTAACTCCAGAATATCCTGCAGGAATCTATTGTTATTTTGCAACTGTTGACGCGAATTGGAATTCGGCTTACCCATATGCTGTTGGCCCAACATTTTATGGCGTTTATGATGTTTCTACAGTGACTTCTACTCCTGGAGGAACAACAACTTACTCAACAACATCTATTAATGAAAGTTTACTAAATACTGCTAAAATTAATGTGTACCCAAATCCTGCTAACGATTTTATTGTAATTCAATTTAACTCATTGGTTAAACAAAATATTAGTGTTGAGCTTTTTGATATTAATGGAAAATCAGTTCAAAAATCAATAATTTACCAAGGAAGTACAATTACAAATATTGATACTAGGGCATTGTATAGTGGTCAGTACATTCTTAAATTTACAACAAATTCTGAGACTGTAACTAAGAAAATAATGATTTCTAATGAATAAAAATTCGTTGACTTAAAAAAGCTGAAAATATAATTTTACTTTTTAGTACAGTTTATTAACCGCTTCTATAATCGAAGAGATATCTATCTCTTTAGCACATTTAAAATTACCATAACTGCATTTATCACCCAACTTGGAACAAGGCCTTTTTGTAAGATGATTCGGTTCAATTACAACCGAACTTGAATCCGCTAAATAAGGATACATTCCAAAATCTGGAGAGGTGCATGCCCATATTGAGACAACTTTTTTCTTAAAGGCTGCAGCAATATGCATCAACCCTGTATCATGAGTAACTACGCAGTTTGATTGCTCTAATAATGATGCAGATTCGTTAATTGAAAATTTTCCACAAGCATTAAATATATGCCCATCTGCTTCATTTACTATTGCTTCTCCAACAGAGTGATCCTCATTTCCTCCAAGCAAAACAATAGGATATTTAATCTTTTTACATGTTTCAATTAATTTATTTTTCGGCAACTTTTTCCCTTCATGCTGACCTCCAATTGCTATAGCAACATACCCATTTTGATAAGTATCTGGCAAATCAGAAATATCCACCCTATCATCCGAGGCTATAAAATAATCTAACCCTTTTTCGTCATTTAAAATACCGAAAGATTTAACTGCTCTAAAATATCGATCTACAATATGAATTTTTGGTAATCTGTTAATTTTAAAATTAGTCAACAACCATTTTTCTATGTTGAGTTTATCAAAAGAAAATGAAATACATTTTAAACTTTTTATGATTCTTCTTGAGCGTAAATTCTTATGCAAATCAATCACATAATCAAATTTCAACGCTTTTAGTTCGTCCACTATCTCATTGGTACTCTTTTCAATAGTGTGAATTTTAGTAATATTTGGATTATGTTCAACAACTGTTTTATATTGTTTTTTTGTAAGATAATGTATCTCAACATATCCATTAAATTGTTCTTTTAAACACCTAATAACTGGTGTTGTTAAAACAATATCTCCAATAGAACTAAATCGGATAATTAATATCTTCACTTTACTATTCACAAATACAAATATAAATAAACTCTTTACAGAATTAAATATCTACACAAATAAATCCCTAATCAAAGGAAGTAGAACTTCTCATTTACAGCTATTTTACTTTAATATATTCTGAAAAAAATATCATAATAAACTAAGTTTACTCCATTGGGAATATTAACTTTGACTAATGAGGACACTTATTGAAGACTTTACAAAACACATAACTGAATCATTAACTATTTGTGATTCTACTCAATTAATTCCTTTTAACGGAACAATAAACAACGTACTTATATGTGGTTTAGGTGGGTCTGGTATTGGTGGTAGTATTATTGCTCAAGTTGTAGCTCAGGATGCAAGCTGTCCGATTACTATAAATAAAGATTATAAAATTCCAGCTTTTGTCAACCAAAACACATTGGTTGTTTGTTGTTCTTATTCAGGCAACACTGAAGAATCTTTAGAAATGTTAGAACAAGCTCAGGCTAAAAATGCTATAATCACATGTGTTACTGCTGGGGGAAAATTAGAAGAAATAGCTAAAGAAAAAAACTACAACCATATTATTATTCCTGGAGGTCACCCGCCTAGAGGAGCTTTTGGCTTTGGATTTCCTCCAATATTTTATATTCTAAGTCATTATAAGATTATTAGCAATGATTACTTCTCTCAGTTTGAGAATGCTGTAAAAACTATAGGCACTGAAAAAGGAAATATTCTTTACGCAGCAAAAATTGCTACTGAAAAACTATACAAGAAGATACCTGTGATTTATTCTGACGCTAACTATGAAGGCGTTACAATTCGTTTTCGTCAACAAATTAACGAAAACTCAAAAATGCTATGTTGGCACCATGCAATCCCAGAAATGAACCACAACGAATTAGTTGGCTGGACTAAAAAAAATGAAGACTTAGCAGTAGTTATTTTGAGAAATGATAATGATTATTTTCGTACTCAAAAAAGAATGGAAGTAAATAAAACAGTTTTTGAAAAATATACTTCAACTATTGTTGAGCTTTATTCTAAAGGAGATACTCAATTAGAAAAATCTTTATATTTAGTCCATTTAGGTGATTGGATCTCTTTGTTATTAGGAGAGAAAAAAGGAATCGACATTTCAGAAGTAAATGTAATAACTAACCTTAAAGTTGAGTTGGCTAAGATGTAAAATTGAATTGGATACTTTAATTCTTTAATGACAAATCACAACGACCATAAAAAAGTACATTTTCAAGATTTAGGTTTAATCGACTATAAAGAAGCTTGGGATTTTCAAGAAAATATTTTTAAAGCAAATGTTGATGCTAAAATTGAAAATCGTAGAGCAGATAAAACAATTACAGAAACTCGTAATCATCTTATTTTTTGTGAGCATCCTCATGTTTATACTCTAGGGAAAAGTGGTGACACAAATCATCTCCTTCTTTCTGAGAATATGCTCAAACAAAAGAATGCCTCGTACTATAAAACTAATAGAGGTGGTGATATTACCTACCATGGACCTGGACAAATTGTAGGATATCCGATTTTAGATTTAGATAAATTCTTTACTGACATCCATAAATACTTACGCCTATTAGAGGAAATGATTATACTAACCCTAGCGGAATACGGCATTAAATCAGGGAGATCAAAAGGATTTACAGGGGTTTGGATAGATGCTGACAATCCACTTAAAGCACGTAAAATTTCCGCAATGGGAGTTCGGTGTAGTAGATGGATAACCATGCATGGCTTTGCTTTTAATGTCAATACCAATTTAGATTATTTCAACAACATTGTACCTTGTGGCATTGCCGATAAGCAAGTAACATCCTTACAAAAAGAGTTAAATAGAGAAATTTCCTTAACAGAAGTAAAGGGGAAATTACAAAAACACTTTGTCCACCTTTTTGAAGCTGAGATTAGTTAAATTTAGAAGATAGGAATCCACTATTAATCTGTTAATAAAAGCAAAACGAAAAATTTAGGCTACTATTTTAAGTAGTTTTAATGATAATAATGAAAACCATACTCAGACATATCATTAGCTTTTCACTGATACTAATTCTATTAGTATCAGCGCTACAAGTTAGTTTATACAAAATGGAATGTATAATGAGTGGGAATGTTACATTGAGTTTGTCAGAATTTGATTGTTGCAATAAAACAACTCCTGATGTAACAACTATATCTAAAAAATGTTGTAACTTCAATTACATTACATTTGATTTTGACTATGACACTATCGTAAAACTCAAAACGTTTAAGTCAACTATCCCTACAAGCCTTTTATCACAACAAATTCTATTGCTTAAACCTTCTGTTGTTCTAACAGATAATTTTAGCAATTACAACACCTTAGCACCTCCCGGAGGCATTGAACTCCTTAAACGAGTTCAAGTTTTTAGATTATAATTTTTTTCTTAACGGTTAAGTTGTGATAGATTAATATCACAAATAATAGATTTGAATATTCATCTCATGATTAAAATTATGTGCATAAAAAAAATAATAATCGTAGTTTTTCCTCTTTTTGTAAATTTTGTTAATGCTCAAAAAAGTATTAAAGGGCATGTTTATGAAATAACCGAGAACAAAACAAAAGAAGTAATACCCCTAGCCAGTGTATATTGGGAAGGAACAATAATAGGTCTAGCGGCTGATGTTAATGGGGATTTCGAGATAATTGAACCAACTCAATATCCTTCAAATTTAGTCGTCAGTTTTATAGGCTATCAATCAGATACAATAACTTTAAATTCTTATAGAAAAACAGTTAACATAAAATTAAAAAGTGCTGTAAGATTGGAAGAATTTCAAATTACAGAAAGACAATCGGGCACATTTATAAATATAACTGATCCGCTCCGCATAGAAACCTTAACAACTAAAGAGTTAGCTAAAGCTGCGTGTTGTAACATATCCGAAAGCTTTCAAACTAATGCTTCAGTTGATGTGCATTTTACAGATGCTGTATCTGGCACAAAAAAAATTCAGATGTTAGGTTTAGATGGAATATACACTCAAATCCAATATGAAAATCTTCCTCTAATTAGGGGATTATCAGCTGCATACGGATTAACATTTATTCCAGGAACTCAAGCTCAATCAATTCAAATAAAAAAAGGAGCTGGCTCTGTTATTAATGGCTATGAATCTATTACGGGACAAATAAATTTAGAACTACAGAAACCTGATGAAGCAGAAAAATTATACTTAAACATTTATGGAAATACTAGAGCTCGTGCTGAAATAAACGTGCAAGCTGCACAAAAATTAAATAAAAAATGGAGTACAATGACTATGCTTCATGCGAGTAACCAGACCATTAGTCACGATAACAATAATGACAATTTTGAAGACCAACCTCTACGTACTCAATACAACTTATTTAACCGTTGGAAATACATCGGAAAAAAGCATATGTTTCAAGGTGGTTTCAGAATGGTTTTGGATGATTTAACAGCAGGTCAGATAAAACAAAATTCGAATGAATCTCTTTATGATATTGGTATTAAGACCAAACAATTTGAAGTTTTTACCAAAAATGGATTCTTATTCCCTGAAAAACCATACAAAAGCATCGGTATTATTAACAGCTTTAAACTGCATGATCATCAATCTTTTTATGGCGGAAAATTATACAACGCAAAACAATACAGTGGTTACCTTAATATTATCTATCAGACAGTAATTAACACTACCGATCATAAAATTAAGTATGGAGCGAGTTGGGCATATGATAATTATGATAAAAACTTAAATAACAATTATAAATTCGGAAAAATAGAAAGTGTCCCAGGTGCCTTTGTCGAATACGTCTATAATGATGCTAAAAAGACAGCTTTAGTTCTGGGGTTAAGAGGAGATCACCATAGTAAGTTTGGAGCTTTTCTAACTCCAAGAGCTCACTATAAATATAATTTTACTGACAAGTCTGCTTTTAGACTTTCTGCCGGAAGAGGATTTAGAACTGCAAATCCAATAATTGAAAATTCAGGATCAGCTCTTGTAAGTGCTCGAAACATTAATATAAAAGACATTGATTTAAAACCTGAAATAGCTTGGAATTATGGTACAAGTATTACACATCTATTTAAAATTGCTCAAAAAGAAATGAATATTTCTTTTGATTATTATTATACAGATTTTACCAACCAAGTAGTTGTAGACATTGAAAACCCACGAGAAATATCGTTTTATAATTTAGATGGAAAATCATACTCTCATAGTTTACAAACAGAGTATTCAATTGAGATAACAAAGTCTATTGAATTAAAAGCTGCCTATAAATGGTACAACATTAAAACAACTTATAATGGAGTATTAAAAGATAAGCCACTCGCCCCTAAAAATAGGGTTTTAGTAAATATCGGATACATTACTAACTTTGATAAATGGAAGTTTGATTTAACCGGACATTGGTTTGATATAAGTCGAATTCCAAGTACAGACGGTAATTTAGCAGAAAATACTATTCCGAATAAGTCTGAAGCCTTCTACACATTAAATGGTCAAGTAACTAGAGCATTTAAAAAGATTGAAGTCTATACGGGGGTAGAAAATATATTAAATTATGTACAAGATAATCCAATAATTGCTTCAAATAATCCAAATGGCTCAGATTTTGATGCTTCATTAATTTGGGGTCCTATTATGGGTCGAAATATCTATTTTGGACTTCGATATAAAATTAAATAAAACCAATATTAATTAAATTTAAACAATTTGAATATGAAAAATATAGCAACACTTATCATCGTTACATTAATCGCTTTTAGCTCGAGTAATGTGAACGCCCAAAAAGTAAAAAAGGAAGAAACTATTGTTATTAAAACCTCAAGCGAATGCAATATGTGCAAAGAGCGTATAGAAAAAGAAATGGCTTATACTAAAGGTATAATATCTGCAACCCTTAATGTAGAAAAAGCCGAATTAACCGCAATCTACAAACCACACAAAACCTCTCCTGAAAAAATTAGAGAAGTTATTAGTAATCTAGGGTATGATGCTGATACTATAAAAGCAAATAAGAAAGCTTATGATCAGCTCCCCAATTGTTGCCAGAAAGGCGGCATGTCGCATTAAACAAAAAAAGGCTCTGAAATATTTCAGAGCCTTTTTTTTATACTTTAATATTTTACTTGAATTAGAATTTAACTCTTGAACTTCTACGTCTTCGCTTCCTGCCATAAATCCATGAATACTTCGCTTTGTAGAACTTACTTCTTCCTCTAATAGCCCAACTCAGGTTAACTGTCGCAGTCATATAACTATCGTTATATTCATCATTACCTCTTTTACTCCCAGTACTAAAATTACCTAAACTTATGAATTCTTTATCTCCAGCAACCAATCCATTATCAGCATTAATTTGATCCAATAATGCTTGATCCGTTTTATTTGTTATCCCATCATAATCATTTGCATAAACAGTACTTGCATCATCAATATAATCCGTAAAAGTTGTTCTCCAACCGATTTCCATACCAATTCTATATTTTCTATCAA
>Ga0307998_1000984_pt1 | contig 15651 bp, 17 predicted proteins | sample Davwhametageno37_FD_203147 | JGI IMG/M metagenome (GOLD analysis project Ga0307998, IMG submission 203147) | Marine microbial communities from Davis Island wharf, Antarctic Ocean - #37 | ecosystem: Environmental > Aquatic > Marine > Unclassified | place: Antarctic Ocean: Davis Island wharf... | reverse complement strand
TCGGTTTCCAATCATTACAAAGACCTTAGTTTCTTTTGTTAATTCTTTTAAAGAGGAGATAATAGCATTATGACTTGTAATTGAAACGTCATCTCCTAACCAGGTATTGAATAAGTCCCCTAAAATAAATAACTGATCTACTTTGGAGGCATGATTCTTACAAAAGGTATTAAAAAAATTAACCTTATCACCCTCAACGTTTGTAAGGTGAAGATCTGAGATGATTAATGAAGTTGACATACTTTTATTGGCCAGAACTTAATCTGGCCCATAAATTACTCTTTAATAGATGCTTTAATAATAATAACAGCCTCGCCAGGAACATCAGCATGACCACCTAAGTTTATTGTTTCAACTTTTTCAATTTTATCAACAACATCTTTGCCTGCAACAACTTCACCAAAAACGCAATAACCCCAGCCATCTTGACCTGGAAAATCCAAAAATTGGTTGTCATTGGCGTTAATGAAAAACTGTGAACTTGCAGAGTGAGGAGCTGCTGTTCTAGCCATCGCAATGCTATATTTAACGTTCTTTAGGCCATTTTTAGCTTCATTTTCAATGTTGGCTTTAGTGGGTTTTTGCTGCATATCTTCCGTCATGCCTCCACCTTGCACCATGAAGCCAGGAATAACTCTATGGAAGATGGTTCCATCAAAAAAACCGTCTTCTACATAATCAGTGAAGTTTTTAGCTGAAATTGGCGCTTTATCCGCGTCAACATTGATGTGAATTTCACCCATATTTGTCTCTAAAATAATCATGTTTTGTCTCTATTGATTTAAAACAGAGAATTATAACTTATTTCGTTAACAGTGCTTTCATTAAGAGCAACGTTCAAGTATAATTCCTTCCTTTTTAGCAATCAGATTAGGATTTGTTATGTACGCAGTTATTAAAACAGGTGGAAAACAATACAGAGTTACAGAAGGTGAAACTCTTAAAATTGAGAAGCTTGAAATAGAGCCTGGAAAGAAAGTAACCTTTGATGAGGTGCTGATGGTTGCTGACGGTGATAAAGTTCAAGTTGGCTCTCCACATGTTGCTAAAGCAAGCGTTGAAGCTAAAGTAATCTCTCAAGGCAAAGGTAAAAAAGTACACATTTTAAAATTCAGACGTCGTAAGCACTCTATGAAGCAACAAGGGCATCGTCAGCTGTTTACTGAAATTCAAATTGATAAAATTAAGGCATAAGGGGTAATCTATGGCACATAAAAAAGCAGGCGGTAGTACTAATAATGGTAGAGATTCCGAGTCCAAAAGACTTGGTGTAAAGCGTTTTGGCGGCCAAGTAGTATTAGCTGGAAATATTTTAGTTCGCCAAAGAGGAACTAAATTTCATCCGGGTACTAACGTTAAAAAAGGTAAAGACGATACTTTATTTGCAGTTGCTGATGGAAAAGTTCAGTTTGAAAAGAAAGGAAAATTCAATCGTCAATACGTTTCAATCCAGACAGCCTAGTAATTTATTGTTATTTATTTTAAAAAGCGCCTTCTGGCGCTTTTTTGTTATTAATCTCAATTATAATTAGTCTTATTATGAAATATTCAATCGTTTTTCCAGGCCAAGGCTCTCAATCTCCAGGCATGCTGTCTGATCTTCGAAGTAATTTCTCAGTTGTCAATGAGATTTTTCAAGAGGCAAGTGATGCAATTAATGTAGATCTGTGGAAGATCATTAATGAAGACCAAGAGTTATTAAACCTTACTGAAAATACTCAGCCAGTAATGCTTGCAGCCGGCTATGCAACGTATAAAGTTTTAGCAAGTGAATTTAATTTAACGCCTATCTCTATTGCTGGTCACAGCCTAGGTGAATATACGGCTCTTGTAGCTTCTGGGTCTTTAGGTTTTTTTGAGGCAGTTCAATTAGTCAGAAAAAGGGCCGAACTCATGCAGGCAGCAGTGCCAAGCGGCTCAGGCTCTATGGCGGCTATATTGGGGCTTGATGACGTAAAAGTTGTTGAAATATGTCTTAAAGCGAGTGATAAAGGCGTAGTTGAGGCTGTGAATTTTAACTCGCCAGGACAAGTAGTTATTGCTGGTGAAAAAAATGCAGTAGCTAATGCATGTGAGTTAATGAAAGAGGCTGGCGCAAAACGCGCTTTGGTCCTGCCAGTAAGCGTCCCATCGCATTGCTCACTTATGAAAAATGCTGCAATGGAATATAAGTACTCAGTTGATAATATTAATTTTCAAATGGGCAGTGAGAAAGTCCTCCATAATGTTGATGCGGATTATTCAAGTAATATTGAGCAGATAAAGTCTAAGCTAATTAAGCAGCTTCATAAGCCAGTTCTTTGGACATCAACAGTTCAAAAAATGAAAGGCTCAGGCGTAGAGAAAATTATTGAAGCTGGGCCTGGAAAAGTATTAGCTGGGCTGACTAGGCGTATTGATAAGTCTTTGAGTAGTTCGGCTATAATAGACTTGACTTCATTAAAATCTACAATTGAGGAAATATCAAATGCTTAACGAAAAATTAGTATTAGTAACTGGTGCAAGTAGGGGCATAGGCCAAGCAATAGCTTTGACTTTAGGTAAAGCAGGTGCAACAGTAATTGGAACAGCAACAAGTGATGAGGGGGCTGAAAGTATTTCTAAGATATTTAATGAAAATAATATTCTTGGTAAGGGTATGAAGCTAAATGTTACCGATAATGAGCAAATTTCTAATCTTTTAAAGAATATTACTGCAGATTATGGCTCTGTAGATATACTGATTAATAATGCCGGCATCACCCGTGATAATATTCTTGTTCGAATGAAGGAGGATGAGTGGGATGATATTATTAATACTAACCTTTCTTCTGTTTATAAGATGTCAAAAGCTGTATTAAGGGGCATGATTAAAAAAAGGTCTGGGCGAATTATCTCCATTACTTCGGTTGTCGGCGCTACGGGTAATGCTGGACAGTCAAATTATGCTGCTGCTAAGGCTGGAATTATGGGGTTTACTAAATCGTTGGCGAGAGAAGTTGGCGTTAGAGGTATTACCGTTAATGCAATTGCTCCAGGTTTTATAAAAACTGATATGACGGATGCTCTCCCTGATGATCAAAAAGAGGCTTTAGCATCTCAAATTCCGTTGGCTCGTTTGGGCACGGTTGATGAAATTGCTCAGTCTGTATTGTTCCTTGCCGGTGCAAGTGGCTCCTACATAACAGCTCAGACTCTACATGTTAATGGCGGGATGTACGCGCCATAGGGCCAGTGATTAAATAGTTTTTAGCCTTTTTTGATATAGTTTCTCTTTCAAGGAGAGGCTTTTAATAACGAACTAAACTCTTCACTAAAAATTTTAAAGTTTATTTAGGTAGGATTATTTTCATCAGGCTTTAATGCATTCATAATTAAAGCCAAGACGATACTAAATATAAAGCTGCCAATAAATGCTAGCAATACAATTATATTTTTATTTCTAGAATTTGTTGTTACCCTAGCAGAATGAGCTATATTAATAGACTTTGCGCCCAATAAGTTAAGGTTTGTTGATTCGAGTCTATCTTTTTCAAGGTTTAGAGCGACTAATTCAGGAATAAAAGGACTATCGTCTTGCCTTGACACAAGAGTTTTTAATAGGTTGTTGTTTTGAACTTCATTTAGTTGATTGACTAGAGAGACTAATTCTGGAGTAAAAGGATCGTCGCTAACACGACTTTTTAATAAATTAATTGTTTGTGTTAGTGCTTTTTCACCATAAGAATACCACTCTGGTAAGTCCAGGTTATCACCAATAGCGATGGTAAGATCCGAGTTGGCAGAATTACTGTTTTTGAAATTATTTTCTATTATTCCCAAAGATTTTGCTACCATGACGGATTCAGTTAATAAGGCTATCTGAATTAATCGGCTTTGTTTTGCTTGATATTTTGCTCTATAAGTCTGGTCTTTAATGTTTCTTATTTTTTCACCATCTTCTTCTTTAATGCGATTAATTAGATTCAATCGATTTTGGTGATATTTTTTAAAGAGCATTTCACTATCTATCGCTATTTGATCTAAACGATTGGAAATCTTTTGCTGAGTTAGTTGGATTATTCCCTCAATACTCTTCGAATTAGCTCTTTTAACAAGTGCATCCAAATATTTTGATATAGCCTTAGGATTAGTTCCATTAATTATAATTGAGTGAGGATCTTCAGTAAGTTTTGTATCCAATTCAGGCGGAATAACTTTAACTGAACTAGTAATACTCATAATAAAAGCATCAACATTATCTATTGGGGTGTTATCTTTATTGAATTGAGTTAAAAAGTCATTCTCAACAAAGACATTTTTTTTTAGATCTTCAGATATCAAGTTAGTTAAAAAACTAGTGAAAATCGATTTCTTCGTTTCACTTGTATAAATTAGATTATTTATTTTAAGTAACGAACTTGAAGGCGCTGATAAAATTGAAACTTTAGCTTGATAGGTCGGAGTAAAAGTAGTTGTATATAGAGCTGCAAGAGCAGTAATAAAAGCAGTAAGGCCAAGTATAAGAAATTTTCTTTCTATCAAAGAATAGGCTAACGCTATTAGGTTAATTTCATCCTCTTGATATTTTTGTACTTCCTGTTTGCTTTGTTCCATTATGAGTTTATTGTGATTAATAATGAGCTATTTTATCTAAATAAAAAGTTGGCTGTATAAAATTACTATAAAGAGGACGGTAATTATATTTTTATGTTCTAATTTATCGACGTGAAATAAAAAATTTCTTAAGGAGTTGCCTGCATTCATTTTCTAACACCCCACTAACCAGATTAATTTTATGATTAAAGCACTTTGCATCCATTAAGTTTTCTGAAGAGCCGCAGACACCGGTTTTTGGATCATAAGCGCCAAAGACAACTTGCTCAACTCTAGCGTGCATTATTGCGCCCAGGCACATGGCGCAAGGCTCTAAAGTCACATAGAGTGAAGTTCCAGTTAATCGATAGTTTTTTAGTTTTTTTCCTGCAGCCCTTAACAACTGAATTTCTGCGTGAGCCGTTGCGTCATTTGTTGATATAGGTTTGTTGTGGGCTCTTGCAATTAAGAGGCCATCTTTAACTAAGATTGCTCCTACAGGAACTTCACCCTCCTCTTCAGCTTTTCTGGCCTGTTCGAGTGCAAGACTCATCCATTTTTCATCTTCATTCATAGGTTGATTTTAACAAAGAGTTTATGTCTTAAATCCAATTTCCAGATGAGGCTAGCTTGAAAGCAATAGCAAACATAACTAATGCAATCAGGCCATCCAGAATTCTCCAAGACGATGGGCGCTTCATTATTGGTTCTAATAACTTCGCCCCATAAGCCAGACTGAAGAAAAAAACAAAACTAGCGAGACAGGCGCCTAAAGCAAATGTAATTTTATAATATCCAGAAAATTGTTGAGATATGGATCCAATAAGAATCATGGTATCAAGATATACATGTGGGTTTGCAAAAGTTAAAATTGCAGCAATTGAAATAGTCGGTATAAGGCCTTTTGATTTTGATGTGTCAATTTCAATCGTTGCATCTGCTTTAAAGACTGCTTTTAATCTGAGAACTCCATAACCTGTCAACCAAAGAGCAGAAAAACCAAAAAGGATACTCGATATTTGGTTAATGACATTATTTAAGAAGAATGATATTCCAGCAACACCAATACTAATTAGTAAGGCATCAGAAAGTGCACAAAATAAAGCTACATAAAAAACGTGTTGGCCAAGAATGCCTTGCCTTAAAACAAAAGAATTTTGGGCCCCTATAGCAACAATTAAAGAGAGTCCAAGAAAAAAACCTGTTAAAAAAGCTGACAACATAATGGCTAATTAGTTTTTATTAGAATTAAGACTTAACTTTGTAAAAAGATTCAAAATGCATTTCTCTGTCATTTTTTAGCATTCCAGCAGTTTCATCCATAAATTTATTTCTGTCTATTTTTTGTCTTAAATGTCCATATACAAACAGTATTTTTACTGTGATAAATGGCTTTTAATTCGTCATCAATGTCGCATATTTCTTGAGGTATTTCTGTCTTAATGCAAACCATATCTACTCCCACTCAATGGTGACACTCTTGTAACTTATTGATTTAGCATTACTTTTGAAATACTTAGTACCGAGTTCGTACCTAAATGAGGTATCAAAGTTAATTAAATCATCAGCTAAATTCATAATCCATCAATCCTCATACAGACTTTGTACCAATTTTCATTGAATTTTATTTTACATTGCATTTGAGTTCTGTAGAATCAACTCATAGTTCAAAAAGGTCTAATTTGAAAAAAAAGGATTGAAACTAATTGAGTTACTCATCGTAGTTGTAATTATTGGCATTCTTTCTGGTGTTGGTATTCTTATGTATAAATATAATTCATAGGATTAAAAGTAGAACTGATCAGAATATTATTTTGCTATCACCATTAATGAAGCGCCGCCAATTAAAGTTGACATGAGATTCGGTGAAATAGCGAATAGCAATTTACGAGGAAAATTAAGTAACTTTGTCTTAAAAGATTTCTTTGAGGAGTTTGTTAAATTTAGAGTAAACATTGTATCTATAATTTCATAACCACAATCTTTCAAAGTTTCTATAGCAGTTTCTGGGGAAAAGTAATGCAAATGCCCTACTTGATCTCTACTATATATTAATCTTTTTCGTATTAAAGAGCTTACTGACAAATCTAAAGGAATGTGAAATATCTTGAACTTTCCTTTGTGCCTTAGTTTTTTTAAGAAGCCCATATAGTTTTCGACGTGCTCAAAAACATCAATACATAAAACTACATCATATGTAATGTCTTTATTTAATAAATCCTCGAGGTAAAACTTAAGGTTCTCTGACTCAAGAGTTAAACACAAATCAAATGCAGATTTACTCATTTCGTAACCACTGAAAGTTGTTGAAGTGAATTTTGGGTTGAATGAAAGTTGTTGAAGAACTTTACCAGCACCACAACCAATATCACAGATTTTGCTAATATTTAATTTGTTACGAGAAATTATCTTATCAATTTGAGCTGCTTTCCAAGGGGAATCATGAATATGATAAGTGTTATTTTTTTTAATATAACTTCTGTCATTATATCGTGAAGTAGGTGATAATCCATCGTCTGTGAAGTTTGACATAGTTTATTGATTAATTTTTTGAAAAAAAGTTATTCTAACAAACTATATTTCAAAAAGAATTTAATTATAAAAAAATTTTACACTAAATTGGAAACTATGTTTCGACGGAACATCATTAATTGCTTGAGTGGTTTATGAAAGTGAGTAACAACATAAAGTTTGTACTTTAGTCTGCATATATAATTTTAATATATAGAGAAATCAATGACTTATGAACAAGTCTAGACCAAGTCTGCTTTTTGAAAACCCTTTCATAGTGGGGGTTGCATAGTTTTCAGTTACTCCCACTCAATGGTTGCAGGGGGTTTTCCTGAAACATCATATACAACCCTAGAGACTCGTGAAATTTCATTCATGATTCGATTGGAGACGTGGTCTAAGAAGTCATAAGGAAGTCTTGCCCAGCGTGCAGTCATAAAGTCCACTGTCTCAACAGCGCGAAGGGCTATCACATAATCGTATCTTCTTTCATCTCCAGTAACTCCGACAGATTTAACTGGAAGAAATACTGCAAAAGCTTGATCAACCTTGCCATACAAGCCTTGATTATTAAGCTCTTCCATGAAAATATGATCTGCCTTTCTTAAAATATCAGCGTATTCTTTTTTAACTTGACCGAGAATTCTAACGCCAAGACCAGGGCCAGGAAATGGGTGGCGATAGAGCATTTTTTTTGAAAGGCCAAGTTTTATTCCAATCTCTCTCACTTCATCTTTAAATAACTCCTTTAGTGGTTCAACCAGTTCGAGTTTCATGTTATCTGGAAGTCCACCAACATTATGATGAGATTTGATAACTTTAGCTTTGCCCGAAGCTGCTCCTGCTGACTCAATGACATCTGGATAAATGGTGCCTTGGGCGAGGAATTTAATATTTTTTATTTTTTGCGCTTCTTGATCAAATATTTCAATAAAAGCTCCACCTATTATTTTTCTTTTTAACTCAGGATCAGCTTCGTCTGAAAGTTGATCATAAAAGTACTCTTGAGCGTCAGCCCTAATAACCTTCACGCCCAGATTTTGAGAAAAAGTCTGCATTACCTCGTCTCCCTCATTGAGCCTTAATAAGCCATTGTCTACAAACACACAAGTCAACTGTTTGCCAATAGCCTTATCAAGAAGAATCGCAACAACTGAAGAATCAACTCCTCCAGAAAGTCCTAGTAGAACCTTTTTATTTCCAACTTGAGTTTTTATTTTTTTTAATAAGTTATCAATAATATTTTCCGTAGTCCAGCTCTTTTCACACTGACAAATAGTTGTTACAAACCTTTCTAAAATTTGAATTCCTTTTTTTGTGTGGGTGACTTCTGGATGAAATTGAAGTCCAAAGTAGTTTTTTTTGTTGTTAGCAAAGCCAGCTATAGGGCAATTATCAGTTGATGCAATTAATTCAAAGTCTGTTGGTAGTTTTGTAACCTCTATGCCATGGCTCATCCACACGTCTAGAAGGCCATGACCCTGTGAATTAATTTCATCAGTAATATCAGTTAAAAGGTTTGAGTGATTTCTAGCCCTAATTTGAGCGAATCCAAATTCTGCTTTTTTAGAGCTTTTGGCTTCGCCTCCAAGCTGAACTGCCATTATTTGCATTCCATAGCATATCCCTAGTATTGGCACTTTTAAATCAAACACAATATTTGGCGCTCGTGCTGAATCGTTGTGACTAACCGTATCGGGACCACCGGAGAGAATAATGCCACTAGGGTTAAATTTTTCAATAAAATGGGGGTTGACATCGTATGGCACTAATTCGCAGTAAACGCCTATTTCTCTGACTCGTCTTGCAATGAGTTGGGTATATTGTGATCCAAAATCAATTATCAAGATTTTATTTTGGTGTAAGTTAGTCATAAAAGATATGCTTTTAAAAACAGTTAATTAATATTTTATATTTTAATGAAAATTAGAGATCGCTACATTACTAAAACACTTTTAAGCTACACAATAATTGTTTTTGTGGTTTGGACTAGTGTCTACAGTTTTTTTAACTTTTTAGCGGAGCTAAATAGCGTTGGAAAAGATGGCTATACAATCCTTTCGGCGCTTACTTATATTTTTCTTCAGTTACCAGAAGTTGCTTATAAGCAAGCATCACCAATAATATTATTGGGCTGTATTTTAGGTATGGGGCACTTAGCTTCAACGGGGCAGCTTCTTATTTTCCGAGTTTCTGGCGCTTCCATATTAAAAATTACATTGCTTACTTTAAAAAATTCTCTTATCTTTGTACTTTTTTTCATTTGTATAGGTGAGTTTTTAGCTCCAATTTCAAGTAATCTTGCTAAAAGTAGTAAGTCAAATTCTATGGGAGGTTCTAGTGCATCCTTTAATCAAGAAGGTTTTTGGATTAGAGATGGCGGTAACTTTATTAATGTTAAGAAAAATATTGATGGCACATTATTTAGCGGTATTACCATTATTGAAGTTAACTCATCCAATAAGATTGAAAGAGTTATTAAGTCAGAAAATGCTATATTTGATGGGGATTCTTTAGATATGAGTGGCAGTGAAATTTTTTCTATTGATGAGTCAAGTTTTTTTGAGAGTATTTCATCAAAAGAGCGAAATTCTTATGATAAAACAGTTTCATTTGATCAGGATTTGATAAATAGTTTAGAAAAAGAGCCTGAAGATCTTTCGACTTGGACCCTTATTAAGCAGATTCGATTTTTGTCTGATAATAAATTGCGCTCAGGCGTTTTTGAGGTGGAACTCTATAAGCGATTAATTCAACCTATAACTCTTATTGCAATGATCTTACTTGCAATGTTATTCATCTTTGGGTCTACAAGGGACGTAACTTTGGGTAGAAAAATATTTTTTGGAGTAGCACTTGGATTGTCATTTGAAATGTTATCAAGAGTTGCTAGTGCAATGGCACTAGGCTTGGACTTTAACCCATTATTGAGCTCTATATTGCCATCTATTGTAGTCATGTTTATTGCAGTAATTTTATTGTCAAAAAAATCTTTTAGCTAATCAAATGAGTAAGGTTAATTTACAATCTGTAAAGCAAAAACTAAAAATTCCAAATCGGTTTGACGTTATTTTGCTAAATGATGATTACACTTCAATGGAGTTTGTAGTCGATGTATTACGGAGATTTTTTCATAAAGAGTTTCAAGCTGCTGAAGCAATTATGCTTAAAATTCATATTGATGGAGAGGCAGTATGTGGATCATATTCTTATGATGTTGCCCAAACAAAAGTTAAGCAAGTGATAGGCTACTCTAGAGAAAATGATCAGCCACTGATGGCTGTATTAAGAGAGTTAGGTATATAATTTTTTTTAATTTAACGCCTATGAAGATGATAAAATTTTATTACTGTATAAATTTAAATAAGGAAGAAAAATGTTAATCAAATCTATTGAATCTCTAGATAAAGGTTTAAATGTTTTTTGGAATGATGATTCCTTGAGTTGCTATCCTTGGTTTTGGCTTAGAGACCATAGTGAAAGCAAAGAAGACTTACATCCAGATACTAAGCAGCGTCAGATTGATTCATTTAGTGAGCCACTAATTAATACTGTCAACGATATATGGCTTGATGGCTCTTCTAAGAGTATTTTTATTAAATGGAGTGATCAATCTAAAAGTAGTCTTTCTTTTGAGTTACTTAAAACTATGTCAGTGCCAAGCCTTCCTCAGTCATATGCATTGAATTCTAATAATGTATGGAATTCCTCAAATGAAATTAAAGACTTCCCTGAAATAACCTATCAGGAGCTTATGAGTGATGGAGGAATAAAAACTTGGCTAAATCATATTCAAAGAGTTGGCTTTGCTTTAGTAACAGAGACTCCTGAAACTCCAGAGGCAACAAAAGAACTTATGGAGGGAATGGCTTATATCAGAAACTCTATTTTTGGAGGCTTTTCTGTTTGGGATAATAAGCTTGAAAATCCTGATGATACTGCCTTTACATCACTGGCTATTGAGCCCCATACAGATGGAACCTATGTTCATGATGCACCAGGACTTCAAACCTTGCACTGCATAAAAAGAGACTCTATTGGCGGTGAAAATCAATTAATTGATGGCCTCGCAATTGCAGAAAAGATGAGATCTGAGCATCCTGATGCATTTAATATTCTGTGTAATGTTAATATTCCTGGGCGCTATATCAAGCCAGATACTTATTTAGAGGCGCATCGACCTTTATTCCGTGTCAATGATAATGGTGACGTTATTCAAGTAAGCTTTAATAATCATGACCGCGCGCCTTTTAGGCTGGAAAACGATCTAATGGGTAAGTTTTATGATGCTTATAAAATATTTCATAATCTAGCAAATGACTCAAGTCGCCAATTTGAGTTTATGTTGGATCCTGGAAAGGTGTTAACGTTTGACAATTGGCGACTTCTTCATGCGCGTTCATCTTTGACAGGGTATCGCCAACTTTGTGGTGGCTATCATAACAGGGAAGATTTTGAAAGTAAATTGAGATCTATCTAACTATTTATTTAAGTTAAATTTGAATTTTATTTTGATTCAAATTGCCTACAGTGATGTTAAAATTAAAGATTAATTAAGTTAATAACAAAAACAGTATTTTATGATTGAACAAGGATTACAGCAAGAGATTAATATGGTGATGACTGAGGCTAGAAATCGTCGCCTTGAGTTCGTAACGGTAGAGCACTTATTGTTGGCGCTACTAAATATGGATGAGGTTATTGCATTTCTTAGAGGTAAGCGTGTCAACATTGATGAACTTCGCGCTGAACTTGATCAATATATTGACTCTCATACTCCTATTATTTCTGAAGATGCTGAAATAGATATCGTTCCAACAGTTGGGTTTCAAAGGGTTCTTCAAAGGAGTGTTTATCAGGCTCAGTCTGCGCAAAAAAATTCTGTTAACGCGATGAATGTCTTTGTTAGTATTTTTTCTGAAAAAGAATCGCACGCTGTGTATATGCTGAAATTAAATAATATTTCCAGACTGGACGTTATGGAGGGGATTTCTACTCATTTAGCTGACAATCCAGTTGAAGAAACAAAAAAAGTTGAAGGTGATAAGCAAGCTAAGCCATCTTCTCTTGAATCTTTTACAACTAATTTGTGTGAAAAAGCCAGACTTGGTGAAATTGATCCTCTTCTTGGTAGGGAGGAAGAGGTTCTTAGAACGGTACAAATTTTATCAAGACGGCGTAAAAATAACCCATTATTTGTTGGTCAGGCCGGAGTTGGAAAGACTGCTATTGCTCAAGGTTTAGCCAAGAGAATAGTGGATGGACAGGTCCCTGAAATATTAAAAAATACAACTATATATTCTCTAGATGTTGGCGTACTAATTGCCGGTACAAAGTATAGGGGCGATTTTGAAAAGCGATTAAAGTCAGTGCTTACAGATTTAGAAAAAGATAAAAACTCAGTACTTTTTATTGATGAAATTCACACTTTAATTGGCGCAGGAAGTGTTTCTGGCGGCTCCTTAGATGCATCTAATCTTCTTAAACCAGCTCTAGCAGATGGTTCACTTAAGTGTATAGGCTCTACGACGTATGATGAATACCGTAAGATTTTTGAAAAAGATCATGCGCTTACAAGACGTTTTCAAAAAGTGGATATTGAGGAGCCTTCAGTTGAAGATACAATTAAAATTTTACATGGACTAAAAAAATATTATCAAGCTCATCATAAAGTTAAATATTCAGCTGCATCTTTAGTTTCAGCAGTAGAGTTAACGCATCGACATATTGGAGATAGGCGCCTTCCAGATAAAGCGATTGATGTTATTGATGAGGTTGGTGCACTCCAGCAAATCCTCCCTAAATCAAAGCGCAAGGTCAATATTGGCGTACCTGATATCGAAAATATTGTTGCAAAGCTTGCCCGCATTCCTTCTCGCCAAGTTACTAGTGATGATAAGTCTTTACTTAAAAGTCTAGAGAGTGATCTTAAGCTCGGCGTATTTGGTCAAGACAGTGCTGTAGAGTCCTTATCAACTGCCATAAAGCTTTCTCGCTCTGGACTTTCTCCAGTTGAGCAGCCAATGGGCTCTTTTTTATTTGCGGGTCCTACAGGCGTTGGTAAAACTGAAATTTGTAAGCAGCTCTCAAGGATTATGGGCGTCAAATTATTGAGATTTGATATGTCTGAGTATATGGAGAGGCACGCTATCTCTAAACTCATTGGCTCTCCTCCAGGTTACGTTGGATACGATGAGGGAGGGTTATTAACCGAGGCGGTAAATAGCAATCCTTATGCGGTTCTTTTATTGGATGAGATTGAAAAAGCGCATCCTGATATTTTTAATATCCTATTACAAGTCATGGATCACGGAAAGCTTACTGATGCGAATGGCCGCGAAGTTGACTTCAGTAATGTAATACTTGTTATGACTTCTAATGTAGGCGCTCAAAATGTTCAAAGAGCCTCCATAGGATTTAATGAACAAGATCATTCCCTTGATTACGAGGGTGAGCTTAAAAAGATATTCACACCAGAATTTAGAAATCGCCTCTCAGAAATTATTTACTTTAATAAACTTAATGAAGAGGTTGTTGTCTATGTAGTTAATAAATTTCTTTTTGAGCTTGAAGATGTCCTTGAGAAAAAAAATGTTTCATTGATCGTCTCAGATGCAGCTCGAAAGTGGTTTGCAGAAAATGGCTATGACTCTATGATGGGTGCCCGCCCAATGATGAGACTAATTGAAAGAGAGGTACGTAAACCTCTGGCTGATGAGCTTCTTTTTGGAAAGCTCAGCTCTGGCGGAACTGTTAAAGTGGGTGTAAGTAAAAATAAGATTGCCTTAACAATCAGTTAATGAGGATCCTTATAAGTAATGATGATGGCTACCAGGCCAAGGGCATCAAACAGCTTACAAAATCTCTGAGTGAAATTGCGGAAGTAATTGTTGTCGCTCCTAGTGAGAATAAGTCTGCGGCAAGTAGCTCATTAACTCTCGGAAGGCCGCTTGAGCCAATTCAAATTGAAAAGAATATTTATGCAGTCGATGCAACTCCTACTGATTGTGTTCATTTGGCCTTATGCGGCTTTATAAAAGAATCAATTGATTTAGTAGTGACTGGTATTAATTTTGGAGCAAACCTGGGGGACGATACCATCTATTCTGGAACCGTTGCGGGCGCTATAGAAGGGCGATTTTTAGGACTCCCATCAATTGCAATGTCTCTTGCTAGTTGGGAGTGTAATCACTTCGAGACAGCGGGAGAAATTGCCAAGAGATTAGTTACCCAAATTGATAAATCTACAATATCTTACAACACAATTTTAAATGTTAATGTTCCAGATATTCCTCTTAGCGAAATTAAAGGCATTAAGAGTACTCGCCTAGGAAGCAGGCATAAATCTGAACCAAGTATTAAGGATAAAGAGGATATGTCTCTTTACTGGATTGGAGAGAATGGGAAGGAAGCTGACAATTCAGAGGGCACAGATTTTCATGCAATTTACAATAACTTTGTTTCAGTAACCCCTCTTCAGATTGATACAACTAGGCATTCTGAAGTAAAGCGAGTGAATGACTGGCTTCAAAAAATGGACTATTGATTCCAGGTATCTCTGAGCCCGACTGTTTTGTTAAATACTAGTCCTTCAGACTCACTGTCTCTACAAAAGTAGCCCTCTCGCTCAAACTGATAAGCCATTTCAGCTTTTGCCTCCAATAAATTTGGCTCAACAAAGCCATTTTTTATTTCAAGGGAGTTGGGATTAATTGAAGATGATAAGTCATCAAATTTAGCTGGGTTTGGATCTAAAAAAAGGCGGTCGTATATTCTAAATTCGGCGCTAACAGCCTTGCTTGATTCAACAAAATGAATTACGCCCTTGACCTTCCTTCCATCGGATGGGTTCTTGCCTAAAGTATCAGGATCATAGGTGCAGTAGACGATTTTAATATTGCCATCATCGTCACTATCAAAATGCGTTGCTTTGATGACGTAAGTATTTCTGAGGCGGACCTCTTTGTTGATTGTTAATCGCTTGTATTTATTATTTGGCGCGACTTCTACAAAATCTTCTTTATCAATGTATATCTCACGACCAAAGAAAATCTCCCTAGTTCCCATCGCCTCATTTTGAGGATGAACTGGAGCTTTAAGGGATTCAATTTTGCCTTCGGGATAATTTTCAATCACTAGCTTTATTGGATTAACTACCGCCATTGTTCGAGGAGCAGTTGCATTTAAATCATCTCGAACTGAAGATTCTAAAATTGAAACATCCGTCAAGCTATTAACTTTTGAAACACCAACACGCTCTGAAAAGCTCCTTATTGATTCAGGAGTATAGCCCCTTCTTCGCAGCCCTGAAATTGTCGGCATTCTTGGATCATTCCAGCCAGAGACATGATTATTATCAACCAACAGTTTCAGCTTTCTTTTGGACGTTGTCGCGTACTCAAGATTTAAACGGGAAAATTCATATTGATGGGGTCGATCGGTTTTATTGAATTCATCTAAGTGCTCCAATAGCCAATCATAAATTCGACGGTTATCTTGAAATTCTAGGGTGCACAGTGAGTGAGTCACTCCTTCAATAGCATCACCAAGACAGTGCGCAAAGTCATACATCGGATAGATACACCA